>R14__coassemble_213_pt1 | contig 47124 bp, 35 predicted proteins | sample R14__metabat2_low_PE_009 | metagenome-assembled genome bin R14 | reverse complement strand
GAAAAATTTTATGTTTTTATTGATGAAATTCAAATGTGTGATGAAATAGAAAATCCATATAATAAAAATGGAGAAAAAATCACTTTTGTTGATGCATTAAATGATATTAAAGCAATGTCGAATGTTGATGTATACGTAACAGGAAGTAATTCGAAAATGTTATCTAAGGATATTTTAACAACATTTAGAGGCAGAAGTGATGAAATTAAAATGCATCCATTAAGTTTCAAAGAATTCTATGGTGTCTATGAAGGTAGTAAACAAGAAGCATTTCAAGAATATGTAACCTATGGTGGGTTGCCATTTGTGCTAAGTAGAAAAACGGATGAAGCAAAAATGGAATATTTAAAAAACTTATTTGATGAAGTTTATTTAAAAGATGTGATTGAACAATAAACAGGTGCGCAATCCCCTACCTCTACGAAGTAGGAAGGGGTTAGCACCTGATGCTTTAAAATTGTCCTTTTACAGATAATCATTAAACACGAAAATCAAACCATGATGTTATATGGAATTATACGATTCGTTCAGTTATTTAATTAACTGACATCTATACTGTCAATATAAGATAGATAATACAGGTATAGAAAGAAGTTGATCCAATGAATCGTGCAATTATATATGCTATATACCCAAATCAAATACAAGACGAACAATGTCAAAAGACATATGGGTGCTGTCGTTTTGTATATAATCAGATGCTTACAATACAACAGGAAAGATATAAATCAAAAGAAAAGCATTTATCCAGAATGTCTGCCAATACATACTGTAATCAGTATCTGAAAATAGAATATCCATTTCTAAGGGAAGTAGATAAATTTGCTCTTACAAATTCTATCTATCATTTATCCGATGGATATGATCGATTCTTTAAACGTCTTGGTGGATTTCCAAAATATAAAAGTAAACATAGATCCAAGAAGTCTTATACTACCAACTTTACTAATGGGAATATTGAGATTGGTGAAAACTATGTCAAACTTCCTAAATTAGGCAAAGTAAAAGCAAAGATTCATCGAAAGCCTAATGATGACTGGAAAGTTAAATCCGCTACAATTACTCAGAATAGAGATGATACCTATCAGGTATCTATCCTGTTCGAGTATGAAGAAATTATTCCTGCTTCATCTGTAAATGAAAAGATCACAATTGGCTTGGATTATAAATCGGATGGTTTATATGTTTCAAGCAGCGGATATGTTTGTGATATGCCTCATTACTATCGTAAATCTTCTAAGAAGCTTGCCAAGGCACAAAGAAAACTGAAACATAAAATCATAGGCAGCAATAACTACAATAAGCAACAAAAACGAATTGCTAAAATTCATAGACATACTGCTAACCAAAGAAAGGATTTTCTACATAAAGAGTCTACTTCGATAGCCAAGAAGTATTCTTGTGTATGTGCAGAAGATCTTGATATGAGAGCTATGTCTAATAAAGGATTTGGCAATGGTAAAGCTACATTGGACAATGGATATGGAATGTTTTTAAATATGCTTGAGTACAAGCTGAAAGACAGAGGAGGATGTTTAATTAAAGTAGATAAGTTCTTTCCATCCAGTCAGTTATGTCACTGTTGTGGGTTTAGAAACCCTATACTAAAGGATTTATCAATTAGACATTGGGATTGTCCAAATTGTGGAGCAATCAATATAGACAGAGATATTAATGCAGCTCTAAATATAAAACACGAAGGTCTTAGACTTCTATCAGCCTAAGACAATAAATATACAGTAGGTGAGGAACTCGCCAAACGAATACGCTTGTGGAGATTTTGGGAAAACTGCCAAATAGGTGTGATAATAACCGAGGTCGCTGATACAAGAAGCTCCGACTTCTAAGCGAAGCGAAAGTCGGGGTAGTTCACAGAAAAAAGATAGTATATACGGATATTTTAGGTCAAATTGTTGATTTGATTTGTTCTTCTATCGGTTCATTAACAAATCCAAATAAAATTTATAACACGATTATGTCCAAACAAAGTACAAAAATATCACAACGAACAATAGCAACTTATATTGATCATTTAAAAGATTCTTTTTTGTTTGAGGAAGCAAAACGTTATGATGTGAAAGGAAAATCATATTTTGATTATCCTTATAAATATTATTGTGAAGATATTGGTTTAAGAAATGCAAGATTAGGTTATCGTCAACAAGAAATTACACATATAATGGAGAATATAATTTTTAATGAATTAGTGGTACGTGGATATAGTATTGATGTTGGTGTGGTTTATCGATATAAAAATAATAAAAGAATTCAAAAAGAAATAGATTTTATCGCAAGAAAAGGCGATAAAAAAATTTATATTCAATCCGCTTTTGCATTAGATACAGAAGAAAAGAAAGAAGCAGAACTTGATTCATTACGTCTAACAAAAGATACTTTTCCTAAAATTATTGTAAGAAATGATATATTGAATCGTTGGTATGATGAAGAAGGTATTTTAAATATAAATATTTTAGATTTTTTATTAGATGAAACAATTTAACTTGAACATAAAACTGCACAAGTCCTAAAAGCAAAGTACTGGTGATTCCACAAGTAACTTTATCAACTGGATAAATGAGTGCTTAGAAAACTAAATATATATGAGACTCTGTGTAATTACAGAGTCTTTTTATACGAATTAAATAAACTAAAAAGTTTATAAAATATAAAAATAAACAAAAAAGTTTATTTTTTGCTTGCATAATACAATAAGCCGTTCTATAATCAAGATAGATAAAGATTACTCATATAGAAAGACGATTATAAAAAGGGTCGTTTATAAATAAAGAGAGGAGAATAATTATGAAAAGAGCATTAAGATTTACATTAGCAACTTTAATTTCTATGGGAATGACATTCCAAACAGTACTTCCTGCTTTTGCACAAGAAGGAGAAGAAATTGTAGAACAAGAACAAAATCAAGAAAATAATACAGAAGGAAATAAAACAGAAGAAAATCAATCAACAACTGAAGAAGAACAAGTAGTTGAAGGATCGGCTAGTGAAGAAGCAAAGAATGAAAAGACAGAAGTAGTTGAAGAAGCAGCCAGTGAAGAAGCGGATTTAACAGAATCTTTGAATGAAGAAAGAATTGATGCTTCTGGCAGTTGTGGTGATAGTGTGTCATACACTTTCAATAGTGATACTAGTACTCTTACTATTAAAGGAACCGGAAACATGGCTAATTATAGCTCTGGAGGAAGTGTTCCTTGGAACAGTATCAAAACAGATATAACTTCAGTTGTTATCGAAGAAGGTGTAACTAGTATTGGGGATCGTTCATTTATGGGATGCTCTAATTTAACTGGTATTACAATTCCTGATTCTATTACTAAATATGGTACGAATTCTTTCCATAGTTGTACATCACTAGCAGCACTTAATATTGGTGCAAATGTCAACAGTATTGGTCAGATTGGAATTTATTTAGATACAAATATGACAACTTTAACAGTAAATGCAAATAATAGTAATTATGCTTCTGTAAATAATTGGTTATATGAACTTGATAATAACAGTATGACAGCTACTTTATGGCAAGTGCCAGCTGGCGTTATTAAATCAGTAGAATCTGTTCCAGATTCTATTACATGGAATGGCAATACGTATGCTGTAACTGCTGTAGGAAAAACAGATTCAGATTCCTATACATTTGGAAGTAGTACTCTAACAAGCATTACATTAGGTAGTAATGTGGTAACAATTGGACGTGCTGCATTTAAATCTTCAGCAATTACTTCCATCGATCTAAGTAATGTAACAACTATTGGTGTTAGTGCTTTCTCAAATTGTAAAAGCCTTGAATCTGTACAATTTAGTGAATCTTTAAAAGTAGTACCAGACGCTTGTTTTAGTGGTTGTGTTTCTTTAACTCATATAAATATTCCAAATTCTTTAACAACGATAGGTAAAACAGCATTTGATTCGGTACCATTTAATGCATTTAAAGTTGGTAAAAATGTTACTTCTATCGGTAGTTCAGCCATTACAAATTATCAAGTTATTGATATGAGCGAAGCTACAAATTATGATTTTACAAGTTTATGGGCAGGCGATACGAATGGCACACAATTCATTCTTTATGGATCAAGTGAGGAATTCTGTAAAAAGGCATATGGTAATGATAGTAATGATTCTACAAATGGTGGTACAAAATATTTCAGCGATTATAATGTAAGAGGAAATATGGTACTTGCTTCAACAGAAGGTGGTACATTTGAAAGTGATACTGAATTTTCTAATACTGAACTTGCTACACCTGTAAAAGAAGGATATATCTTTGATGGTTGGTATGAAGATTTAACATATACAACACCACAAACAGGAGATTTAGTTACAACGCCTTTTAATTCTTATAGCCAAAATTCTTATAAAATCTATTATGCTAAATGGATCGAAGGTGGTAAGGTTAACGTTGCTTTGATGGATGAAGATACAGGAAAAGCGCTAGCTGGAGCTACATTCAAAGTTTATGATTCAGATGGAAATCCTGTTGGAGAAGCTGTTACAGACGAAAATGGAACTATAACATTCCAATTACGTAGCGGTAATTATACAGTAGTAGAACAAGAAGCACCAGAAGGATATATCTTAGATGATACATCTTATGAAATCTTTATCTCAGAAGGTCAAAACGTTAAATTATCTTTAAGCAATGAAGAAGATAAATATAATGCCACTATAAAAAATTCAGAAGATATTAAAGATGTAGTTGGAATTACTGATGATGAACAAAAAGCTGGTACAGATGTTTGGCTAGTAATTAATGATATTTCATCAACTATCTCTGATGCTGATAAGAGTTTAATTGATTCTAAATTATCAGATAATAAAGTTGGATTATATCTAGATGTTTCTTTATACAAGAAAGTTGGATCAAATGCATCTGAAAAGATTACTGAAACACCTCAAATGGTAGAAATTAGTTTTGAACTTCCTGATGGAATGTATAAAGAAGGAAGAGAATTTGAAATTATTCGAGTACATGGTGATGAAGTTGAAATAATTGAATGTACATATGATAAAGATACAAATACAATCACATTTGAAACGAATCAGTTCTCTACCTATGCATTAGTATACAAAGATCCACAAGAAAAAACTTCAAATAATACTATTACTGATAATGGAAATTCGAATAAAACAGAAGAAAAACAAACAACAAAAAATAGTTCAAATAATAAAACAGATAGTGCTAAATCTAGTAGTTCTAGTACAGCTGAGTATACATTCTTGATGGAATATATTACACTTGCTGCAGCTTCTATTGGAATGATGGTATTGTTGGTAATCAAAAGAAGAATGGCTAGAAACGATTAGAAAAAACCAAATGAATAAGTTTTAAGAGCACATCGAATGTGCTCTTTTTTCATAAACTAAAAAGTGTATAAAATTGAATCATCTACACAATAGTTGATTCAAAAAGTAGTTATTATTATAATAAAAATGTAAGAATTGAGGTTTATATTATGAATTTAGCGGAAGAAGTTCGGAACTTAAGTAAAGAATTACATATATCTTTAGCGGATATCGCTAGAATGAGTGGACAATCTCCTCAGAATTTATCTAAGAAATTATCAAAGAACACATTATCATTTGAAGACTTTAATAAAATATTAGAAGTTTTAGATATTCAAATGGAGTGTAAATTTATTCTTCCAGGTAAAGATATAGTTTCTGTTGATCAAAAGATGAAAGATCAATTAAATATTCTAGAAAAACAATTAGAAGTTGAAAAATTAAAGAGCAGATATTTTTCAGATGTAAGTTTTGAGTTTCGAACGGCTTTGGATACAATTTATGGTGGTCATGAATTAATTCGAAATCATAACACAGATTCAAATAAAATAGTGGGATACATCGATAAAATGGAACCAGCTCTTCAACAATTAAAGAGTATTGTAGAAGACAATCCCTTTAATCGAGTTACAGGGTTGGCGTATAATGAGAAAATTATTAAAGTAAATTCAAAAAGTGTATTACTTGTAGATGACAATGATTTAAATCGCGAAATTGTGAAGGACTTATTAATTGATAGTGGGCTTGTTGCACAAGAAGCGAAAGATGGAAAAGAAGCTTTGGAAATGGCACAAAGAAATTCTTATGATTTCATCTTAATGGACATTGTGATGCCTGTTATGGATGGATTGGAAGCGACAAGAAATATTCGAAACTTAGAGGATCCAAAGAAGGCTTCAGTTCCCATCGTCGCGATGAGTGCCAATGTTTCACAAGAAGAGCAAAAAGAAGCAATGGATGCAGGAATGAATGGGTTTGTGAATAAACCACTGGATTTAAATAAATTGTTTAAAATTGTACAAACAATAGAATAATACAGATAATAGTAGGCAGCAAAGATAAGACCTTGTTTATTCTTTGTTGCTTTTTTATTAATCGGTGCAAAATGCACTTTAAATTAATTAAAAAAATATTTATTGGTGTAAATTGCACCAATAAAAAATTATTGCTAATAAAATAACGGAGAGGATTTAGATTAGATAAAATGGGGTTGTAATGCGATGAATAGTAATATGTGTCTATAGAAATATAGGCGTTTTTATATTAATCGGTGCAAAAAAAGCTGATTTTGTTGAAGGCTTAGTGTGCTTTATTGGTGCAAAATGCACTTTAAAATAATTTAACAGAAAATATTTATTGGTGTAAATTGCACCAATAAAATGCTTTGTAGTATAATAATTATGGGTGGTAAATATGATTAATTATGGAAAAGAAACTGAAAAACTTGAATTTAAAAAATCTACATCAGAAATAAATGAAGCCATCAATTCAATAGTTGCAATGCTAAATAAAAGTGGCTCAGGTAAAATATTATTTGGTGTTAAAAATAATGGAGATGGAATTGGCCAACAAATAAGTGAAAATACATTAAGAGACATATCTTGTAAAATATATGAAGATATTAAACCTACGATTTATCCTAGTATCTATGAATTAGAGAATGCTCCGGGAATAATAGTAGTAGAATTTAATGGTAACGATAGACCTTATTCTTCTAAAGGTAAGTTTTATATTCGGTCTTATGATGAAGATAGACAAATGGATATCAATACTTTATTAAAACAAATTAATCATACAGATAAAAGCAATGCTTTATGGGAACAAATGGAAACGTCTGAATCAATTGATGATATTGATGAAGAGTTACTTGTTAAATATATAAGAAAGGCAAATAATTGTGGAAGAATAACTCAAGAATATACTTCGAAAAAAGAAGTACTTACAAAATTAGGCTTGCTTACAAATAACTTTTTAAATAATGCTGGACGTATCTTATTCTCAAAAAATAAACCTTTAACACTTCAATTAGCGGTTTTTAAGACGGATGAAAAGTTATCTTTTATTGATATTACAAGATATGAAGGGAATTTATTTGAATTAATTGATAAAGGATATAGTTATATTAAGGAACATATTAATTATGGTGCTGAAATTGTAGGTAATAAAAGAATCGAAAGACCGGAAATACCAGAAGAAGCCATTCGTGAAGTAGTGATGAATAGTTTATGCCACTCTTCTTTTGATATGACAATTAATAACCAAATATATATAACACCTACAAGAGTCGTGGTTTTTAACCCTGGTTCATTTCCAGATGGTTATGAACCAATTGACTTTGCATATAATGGTGTAGAATCTGTTTTAAGAAATCCTTTAATTGCTAAAATTTTATATTATTCAAATGATATTGATAGTTGGGCTACAGGTTTTAGAAGGATATTTAAATATTGTGAAGAATATAATGTTAAAACTTCATATAAGATGAAGAATCAAGGATTTGAATTTACCTTTATGAGAACTAAAAATAAAGTTAAAACGGATTTAGAAGCACAAATAATTATGTTAATTAAAGAGAAAAATAATATAACTATTGATGAAATAGCATTATTAACATCCAAATCAAAAAGAACTATTCAAAACAAAATAAATGAAATGAAAGAAAACAAGAAAATAGAAAGATTAGGATCAAATAGAAAAGGAACTTGGCATATTATAAAAGAATCTTAATGTTTTCATATTGGTTGACCTTCAATGGCCAGTTAGATTCTATGTGGCCATCTTATGAATCAGGAATTAAGATTATGGAACAACTAGACCAAGTAAATTATCTTTATCCACATGAACACTATACATATGAACTTGGAAGTCATTATATGGTTCCCATGTCTTTAAAGAGCGATAAGTTATTTGTTGCGGAAAGAAAATATCCAGAAGAAAGTAAAAAGTACAAAGAAGATATCTGGTATAAGGCCATATCTTTTTTGGCAGATAAATGGTAATTAAATGTTGTTAATATGTTATTAATTTAATTGCTAAATAAAAAAGAAGTTACAGGTTTTCAGCTTCTCTAAATTTTGGTAAAATCAAAAAGTAAAGAAGCTCTAGGCAATAATGACTAGAGTGATTTCATTCAATAAGTAAGAATTAGTACATAGTCCAATGGAGGACAGCTACCTATAAAGGGTGGCTTTTTTTTGCTTATACAATAGGAGGATAGAATATGGCAGCATTTGAAAGAATTAAAAGTGGGTTTCCTGGAATTGATGAGATATTAGATAATATACGTCTTGGGGATAATGTGGTTTGGCGTGTTTCGAATTTGGATGAATTCAGACTGTTTGCTCAACCTTTTGTAGAACAAGCCATAAAGGATGGTCGAAGTGTTACGTATTTTAGATTTGCAGGACACGAACCTTTATTAAAAGATACAACTGGAGTTGATGTTGTGAAATTTGACCCTGATGTAGGTTTTGAATCATTTACCGTCGCTATTCATGAGGAAATAACACGTAAAGGATATAATGCATTTTATGTTTTTGACTGTCTTTCAGAACTTCAATCTGTCTGGTATACAGATCTTATGATGGGAAATTTCTTTCGGGTTACTTGTCCTTATCTTTTTCAGTTGGATACGGTGGCTTATTTTCCTCTTATGCGTGGACGTCATTCTCTTGATGCCGTTAACCGTATTCGTGAAACAACTCAGCTTTTTCTAGATATATATTCAGGAAAAGATCGAATTTATTTACAACCTATTAAAGTCTGGAATAGAAATACAGATAGTATGTTTTTGCCTTCTGAGTATAAGCTCAATAGTGACAATGCTAAGATGAAAACAATTAGAGATGGCATAAGTACAAGTCGTTTTTATCAGGTTTGTAATAGACAAAATGTTCTAGAAGTAAACCATGACACAGACAGTTATGATCGCTTTTTTGAAATGGCAAGACAAGCAAATGAAAAAGGTGAATTTACCAGCAAAATGGAAGATATGATTATTGACAGTACTATGACAAAGGATCCACATCTAAAAAAACTTGTCAAACAATACTTCAACTCTGATGACTATTTTATGCTCAGAGACCGTATGATTGGTTCGGGTGCTATAGGAGGGAAAGCATGTGGTATGCTTCTTGCCCGTAAGATATGTGAAAATAGAATCATTGATTATTTAGATTATGAAGAACCACATGATTCTTTTTATGTGGGTTCCGATGTTTTTTATACTTATATTGTTTATAACGATGATTGGGGATTACGTATAGAGCAACGCTCTGGAGAGGGATATTTTTCAAAGTCTGAAGACTTAAAAAATAGATTATTAAGTGGTCAATTTCCATCTTCTATCCGTGAACAGTTTAGAAAAGTCATTGATTATTTTGGTCAGGCACCTTATATTGTTCGTTCATCTAGTTTTTTAGAGGATGGTTTTGGAAATGCCTTTGCTGGAAAATATCAGTCTGTTTTCTGTGTAAATCATGGGGATCCTGAAAAAAGATTAGATGAGTTTGAACAAGCTGTTAGAATTGTTTATGCAAGTACAATGGATTACTCTGCACTTGAATATAGACGCTTAAGAGGACTGGATAAAAAAGATGAACAAATGGCGATTTTGGTTCAGCGAGTTTCAGGCTCTTACTGGGGAAAATATTTTATGCCAGGTGCTGCTGGGGTTGGCTATAGTCATAGTGATTATAAATGGCTTCCAGAGATGGACCCTGATGCAGGTATGTTACGGATTGTAATGGGACTAGGAACCAAAGCTGTTGATAGAACGGAAGTGGATTATCCTAGACTATCCAATCTAGATGCACCTACTAAAACAATCTATAGCACAGTTAAAGAGAAACATCAGTATTCACAAAGATTTGTTGATGTTTTAGATACATCAACAAATGAACTTGTTTCTATGCCTATGGAAAGGCTTCTTTCTGACATTCCTTATTGGTATAAAAGAATTGTCCTCGAACATGATTGGGAGGCTGAACAGAATCTTAGAAATGCAGGTAATAATCGGGATGTATGGTTTGTATCTTGTGAGAAGCTTCTATCAAACAATAATTTTACATCTCTTATGCAAAAGATTTTACATACATTGGAAACTGTTTATGGTAATTCTGTGGATATTGAATATGCCATTAATATGAATGAAGAAAATGACTTTGTTGTCAATCTTCTTCAATGTAGACCACTTTACAGAGATGAATCTGGTGAAATGATTGATTTTGATGATATTTCTTTTCAGAAAGTTTATTTTGAAATCAAGAATTCATCTATGGGAACATCTGTAAAAAAATCCATTGATGTAGTGATAAATGTAGATCCTGTTCTCTACTATAATTTTCCATATGCAAGAAAATCAGAAGTAGCATCTGTTATTGGAAAAATCAACCATTATTATCAGGGAAAAGGGAAAAATATTTTATTTATGACACCAGGAAGAATCGGTACTTCTTCTCCAGAACTTGGTGTTCCCGTTAGTTTTGGTGATATTTCAAACTTTTCTGTCATCTGTGAAATATCAGAAACACGTGTTGGTTATAGACCTGAATTGAGTTATGGCTCACATTTATTTCAGGATCTAGTCGAAGCAAAAATTATTTATGGTGCCATATTTGGAAATGAAAAAACGATTGAATATAATCCAGATTTATTAAATAAATGTGATGATAAGTTCTTAGAAATATGTCCTGGTCTTAACGATTTAGAAGGTATGATAACTGTTCATGAAGTAAAAGATTTATGGTATTGTTTAGACGCTAAAAATAATTGGGCTGCATGTGGAATACGTAAGAATTAATTTTTTCAAGTGTCCATAAACCAAAATTTGCAAATGATGAAAATTCCCAATTATGGACATATTAAAATATTCGTTATTTAATATAAGCATGTTTTTAAGGAGAAATCACAATGAAATATAAAATGTTTATTGCTGATGTAGATAATACATTGCGTGGATTTAAAATGCCAAAAGATGGAAAAATGATACCACTTAAAGAAGTGCCAGCACCTGGTCCTAAAACAAGAGAAGCATTAAATAAAATGCATGAAGAAGGAATGATTGTGGGTATTGCCTCTGGTCGTCCTTTATGGCAAGAAGTCACAAGTCATGCCAAAGATTGGGGATTGGATTTTGAATTTGATTATTGTATTGGTATGAATGGGGGAGAAATTGTTTTTAAAGGAGATGATACGGTATATCGAAATTATCCTTTATCACCAGATCAGTTAAAAACAATTACAGAGGCTTTTAAAGATTTAGAAGGAACCACACCTTTTATTTATCGTGAAGGATATGAATTAGCTTTAGAAGTGGATGAAAACATGAAAAAGGCAGCGATAAAACATCATACAGATATTCGAAAAGCTGATTTATCTGAACTATGTTCACAACCAACTGGTAAAATTTTATATCGATGTAAAGATAGCCAAAGAGCTTTGGAAGTAGAAGCCTATGGTAAGAAAATATTTGGGGATCGTTTATTGTGCTTTAAAACCGGTCCAGCTCTTGTTGAAATTCAAGATCCAAGAGTGCATAAGGGATTGGGAATGGAATTGGCTGCCAAACATTTTGGCATCGATTTAAAAGATGTCATTGCTTTTGGAGATGCTGGTAATGATATTGAAATGTTGGAAGCAGCTGGATTTTCGATTTGTTTAGAAAATGGAATGCCAGAAGCCAAAGAAAAATCAGATGATGTGACGCAATATCCTGCATATGATGATGGGGTAGGAAAGTACATCTTTAGTAAAGAGGATATTTTGTAAACGTGAAATAAATAAGAAAATCAATCGTAAAAATCAAAAAATGGGTCATTTGCGATTGAATTTCAATCGTAAAACAGTCGTAAAAAAATACGATTGTTTTTTTAATTGGAAATAAACGATTATTTCTAATCCATATCCTTGACAGTGTAATTGATAATTTGTTTAAATGATTTGAATGGAGGTTTTTTATGAAGGAAATTACATTTGATGAAGTCAAAAAACTTTCACCAGACTCTTATCAACTCATTGATATTAGAGGAAAGGATATGGTTGATTTAGGAATAATTCCCAATTCTATTAATATTCCTATGTCACAATTTATGGACAATATAGATCAATTGGATTTATCAAAAACAATGATTCTCTATTGTCAAAGTGGTATAAAATCAAAATATCTTGCTGACCAGTTAGAAAAAATGGATATAGATTGTTTCAGTCTAGTTGGTGGGTATAGTCAATATCTAATAGATAGAGAAGAAAATGTAGAAGAAAGTATAAAAAAAGCAGAAGTCAGTATTCGCAAAAAATTCCATAAAGAACTTTTTTCTCCTTTTGCTAAAGCTTGTAAAACATATGAATTGATTCAGGATGGAGATCATATTGCGGTATGTATTTCTGGTGGTAAGGATTCTATGTTGATGGCAAAACTTTTTCAAGAAATACAAAGACATCGAAAAGTAAATTTTAAACTTACATTTTTAGTGATGGATCCTGGGTATAATAAAGAAAATCGGATTTTAATTGAGAAGAATGCGAAAAAATTAGGAATACCAATTACGATATTTGAAAGTTCTATTTTTGATGCCGTAGATACCATTGAAAAAAGCCCTTGTTACATATGTGCAAGGATGCGAAGAGGCTATCTATATGATAAGGCAAAGGAATTAGGATGTAATAAAATTGCACTGGGGCATCATTATGATGATGTCATTGAAACGATTTTAATGGGAATGCTTTATGGAGCCCAGATACAGACGATGATGCCAAAGCTTCATAGTACAAACTTTGAAGGAATGGAATTAATAAGACCTCTTTATTTAATTCGCGAAAAAGATATTTGTAGATGGAGAGATTATAATGATCTTCATTTCTTACAGTGCGCTTGTCACTTTACAGAAACTTGTACAACTTGTCATGAGGATGGAACTACTTCTTCTAAAAGATTAGAAACAAAGAAATTAATTGCGAAATTAAAGGAAGAAAATCCGTATATAGAATATAATATATTCAAGAGCGTAGAAAATGTGAATTTAAGCACAGTCATTGCGTATAAGAAAGATGGTGTAAAACATCATTTCTTAGATGAATACTAAAAGGAGTTGATTTTTATGAAAGATATAATGGATCGTTATAAAAATGATAAATTAATGATCATTTCTTGTTTATGTTTTTTGTTTGTGATTTCAGGTGTATTTGGGTATGTATATGAATTTATATTCTATTACTTTAATGGAGATATGAAATGTTTTTACTTACAAGGAGGTAATTTCTTACCTTGGATCAATATTTATGCGTATGGTGCTATGTTGATTTTAGCTTTAACGTATAAATTTAAAGATTCACCTATTAAAGTATTTTTAATTAGTTGTATATCTTGTGGCGGATTAGAATACATCGCTGGATTTATTTTATATTATTTCTGCGGAGGTATCCGGTATTGGGATTACAATGTAGAAAAATGGAACTTTTTAAACATTGATGGATTTTTTTGTTTAAGAAGTGTCGTATTCTTTGGAATCTCAGGTGTATTTTTAATCTGTATAGTCATTCCTTTACTATTAAAATTAATTGATAAAATAGGAAGATCGGCTTTTATTAAGTTGAGTTTGATTATCTTTTCCGTGGTGATGTTTGATGAAATATACAATCTTTTACTAACAAAATTATTCCATACACCAACAGCCTATGATGTCTATACATCTCTTGGATTTAAATATGTAAGTTAAAAGTATCTATGAAATATAGATGCTTTTTTTGTGGCACTTCATAAAAAAAGAAGTTATCATATTATCAACAACTATTCTATTAAAAGGTGATGAAATGCAAAAAACTTCAAAATTACAGAATATATTTTTTATTTCAAATGGAATGATTCATATGGCTTATCAAGCCTATCATTTTCATACTGTTATTTCTCATTATTCAGATAGTGATATATTGAGTGATGAGTTTATATCAACGGTTGATCAAGTAGAAGAATATGTGCCTGAAAATTTACCTATTGTATTGGAAATATCTGGCTGTGAATTCGATGAAAATGAAAAAAGATGCATAGAAAGAGCGATTCGAAAGTATTATTTTAATCGATTACAGGAAGTAAAAGATGAACTTAAAAATTATTGTATACGAATGGTATATTTTTTACTTAGTTTAATCGTTTCTTCTGCATTATTATTTATGACAAATGATCAGACAAATAATTTACTTTTACAGTACGCTTTCTTGCCATTCTGGTTTTTTGGATATCGAATCATGATTTTTTTATTCGTTGATTTAATCCCTCAAATTAGAAGAGTCTTAAAAGAAAAACAATTTTTTGCCATGAAGGTTATTTTTACCGCCAATCATCCTATCAATGAAGTCCCAATTGAAAAAAGGGATGCTTATATCAAGGAAATTGAAAAGAACTTATCCGATACCAATACAGAGAGTTATTTAAATAACAGTTCAAGTGTGACTTTGCGTATTAATGGCATAGAAGATGTGGTTCGAGATTCAAGTATAGCTGGTTATGAAATGGTATCCGATGAATTTGCGAATTGTTTGGAAAAGATAGATGGTTCTATATCCGACATTGTCTTGATTTCAGATTCAGTTGAAGGAAAAGAAAAAATTCAACGCGCTATTCAAAATTATTTCTTGTTCCAAGTCGAACAAAAGAAAAATAGAAAAAAAGGAAGTCAAAGGAAAATTATGTGGTTTTTCTTCGCATTGATTCTTTCTAGTATTCTCTTGATGGTTTTCCATAATTCAGTAAATGTTGCCGTAAATGAATTAATTACGATGTTATTCTGGTTCTTTGGTGACTTCCTAATTGAATATGTATTACTGGAATATAGAGAAGCTGCTAAAGATTTAAAAGAAAGCCAAAAGTCATTAGATATTCGTTTATCTTTTGAAAATGAATAAACTATTTCATAAGAGTGTATTGAAATGCGCTCTTTTTGATTTTTAGAAATAAAGGAGGGTGAATTATATGTCATTAAGAGAAGATGCCAATTTGATTATTCAAGAATCATTAAAACAAGTTTTACCGGATGAAGCTGTAAAAAAAGCATTAAGTGGTAAGAAATTCAATGATGGAAAACTATATGTAGTGGCAACTGGAAAGGCTGCATGGCAAATGGCTATGGCTGCCTATCATTGTTTACAAGATCAAATAGAGGCTGGAGTTTGCATCACAAAATACGACCATGTCAAAGGAGACATACCGCATATCCAATGCTTTGAAGCAGGGCATCCTGTACCTGATGAAAATTCATTTAAAGGCACTCAAGAAGCCATTCAATTAGTGGATCATTTAAATGCGAATGATACTGTTCTATTCTTATTATCAGGTGGTGGATCTGCATTATTTGAAAAACCATTGATATCAAAAGAGGAACTACAAGATATCACCAATCAATTACTGGCATGTGGTGCTGAAATTACGGAAATGAATACAATTCGTAAAAGATTATCAGCTGTAAAGGGTGGTAAATTTGCGCAAATTTGTTCACCTGCATCTGTTTACAGCATTGTTTTAAGCGATATTTTAGGAGATCCATTGGATATGATTGCTTCTGGTCCTGCTTATCCAGATAGTTCATCTTGTCAAGATGCAAAGAATATTGTAAAGAAATATAACTTAAAATTGAGTAGCCATGCTTTGGCATTATTGGATATTGAAACGCCTAAATCGTTGAGCAATGTGGAAACAATCATTACGGGAAGTGTAAAAAATCTATGCAAGGCAGTAGCATCTTCGGCTAAAAAATTAGGGTATGAACCTATTTATTTGACAGATCAGTTAACATGTGAAGCAAGAGAGGCCGGATCTTTTTTGGCATCGATTGCCAAGAGTTATCAAGATACAGATAAGAGCATTGCCTTTTTAGCTGGTGGAGAAACCATTGTCCATTTAACAGGAAAAGGAAAAGGTGGACGTAATCAGGAATTGGCATTAAGTGGTGCCATTGGAATTTCTGGTTTAAAAGAGACGGCTATTTTCTCTGTTGGTTCAGATGGAACCGATGGTCCTACGGATGCTGCAGGTGGATATGTCGATGGCAATACTCAGGTTACTTTAGAAAATATGGGAATTGATATTTTTGAAGTATTAAAACAAAACGATGCTTATCATGCTTTAGAAAAATGTGATGGATTAATTATGACAGGAGCAACTGGTACAAATGTCAATGACGTAGCTGTACTGTTAATAAAAAGATAATGGAGAACTCCGTTATTAAACGGAGTTTTTTTATGCTTCATCCTAACATTTTCTTGAGGAAATGTTATAGTAAATGAAGTGAGGAAGCGTATGAAAGCACATTTTCATTTACCTGGTTTATTTGAATATTACGATTTATACAGAAAATTTTTACCACTTTTCTATAATCATAGAGATTATTTTTATGATTGGGTTGAAATTGAATCCATTTATGGAGCACCGATGAACTGTATATGGTCAGGTGGAAGAATAGGAATCAATGAAATAAATCCTTATGAAGTTCGCAATCTTATGAATACATATAATATATCTTCTCGTCTGACTTTTAGTAATTCGTTGTTAAATGAAAAACATTTAGAAGATATGAAATGCAATGAATTGTGTAGAATATTTGAACAAGCAAATAATGGAATTATTATATATTCTGATTTATTGCTTGAATATATTCGGTCAACATATCCAAAGTTTTACTTTGTTTCTTCTACTACAAAAGTATTAACAGATTTTAATGATTTTATAAAGGAAGTAAATAAAGATGAGTTTAAATATGTTGTTGCAGATTTTCGCTTTAATAAATCTTTTGATCAATTAAAGGAAATAGAGCATAAAGAAAAAGTGGAATTTCTATGTAATGAATGTTGCTGGATAGGCTGTAAAGAAAGAAAAGAATGTTATGAAGCAGTAAGTCATCAGAATTTAAAGGAAGATTTTAATTTTGTTTGTAAAGCACCGAATTTTGAAAATGGATATCAATTTTCAAAGGCAATAGAAAATCCAAGTTTTATTTCAATAGAAGATATTCAATCTATTTACTTACCTATGGGATTTAATCAATTCAAAATAGAGGGAAGAGGACTAGGTAGTGCATTAATTTTAGAGTTTCTTTTATATTATCTGACAAAGCCTCAATACCAAATTCATGTTCGTGAAGCCATTTATTTAGATAATATGCTTGATTTATTTTAGTGCAAAAAGGAGATTAAGAAAATGAGTACCGAAAGTAGAAATCCAAATACAATAAATCTAGATGAAATGAGTGCACTGGAAATTGTAACAGTGATGAATCAAGAAGACCATAGAGTGGCAGAAGAAATCAATAAAGTATTACCGGAAATTGCCAAACTAGTTGATGAAGTGGTCAATGCTTTTACCAATGGAGGACGGCTTATTTATATCGGAGCAGGAACCAGTGGAAGACTGGGTGTATTAGATGCTTCGGAATGTGTTCCGACATTTGGCGTAGATGAAAATCAAGTGATTGGTCTGATTGCTGGTGGGGATATTGCTTTAAGAAAAGCTGTAGAAAATGCTGAGGATAATCAACAATTAGCGATTTCGGATTTAAAAAAGATTGGATTCAATCATAAAGATGTTTTGGTTGGGATTGCTGCATCTGGAAGAACCCCTTATGTGATGGGCGGTTTATTATATGCTCATGAAATACAGGCGAAAACAGGAGCTGTTTTGTGTAATTTAAATAGTGAAATAGGGAAGATTGCCGATATAAAAATTGAAGTGGATTTAGGGGCTGAAGTATTATCAGGCTCTACACGTTTGAAATCAGGTACAGCTCAAAAAATGATTTTGAATATGATATCGACAGCCAGTATGGTACGCATAGGAAAAGCCTATAATAATTTAATGGTGGATGTGATTCAAAGCAATGAAAAACTAAAAAGAAGAGCTGAGAATATTGTGATGGAAAGTTGTGATGTTTCAAGGCAAAAAGCAAGAGAGACTATTGATTTAGCTGATGGTAAAGTAAAGACTGCCATTTTATCGATATTAAAAGATTGTTCTATTGAACAAGCAAATAATTTATTAAAACAAACTGATGGACATTTAAAAGAAGCTTTAAGAGAGGAATTACTATGACAAATGAAGAATTAGTAGAACAAATTATACAATTTGTTGGTGGAAAAGGAAATGTTGTAGGTGCTACCAATTGTATGACACGGCTTCGTTTAGATGTCAAAGACGATTCTAAAATAGATGAATCAAGTTTAAAACAAATAGAAGGCGTTATGGGAATTGTCCATGATAAAGTGAACTATATTGAAGTGGTTGTAGGACCAGGAAAAAGTCGAAAGTGCGCAGATATTTGTAAGGAAATGGGAATCACATCTGATAATGATTGGAAAGCCAATAAAGAAAAGGTAAAATCCAATCAAAAATCGAATAAAGTCAATGATATGTTAAAGACGGTGGGACAAATCTTCGTTCCATTAATTCCTGGAGTTATTGCCGCTGGTTTATGTTCTGGGTTTGCTTCTTTATTAAGTCAGGTATGTCCTGATTATGCATCAAATATTGTCCTAAATATTTTATATAATCTATTAACTTTAATAAACCAATCTTTCTTGTTGTATTTAACAGCATGGGCTGGGTATCGTGCAGCCGAACAATTTGGAGCCACACCCATTCTTGGAGGAATGCTGGGAATGATCACAAGTTTAGATGGAATCAATTCTATTTCTAAGATTTTAGGCTTATACAATGAAGCTCAACCATTGGATGCGATTCTTCGTTCGGGAAGAGGCGGAGTATTGGCTGCCATTATTGGTGTTTACGTTCTTGCGATAATAGAAAAATGGATTCGAAAAAGAATGCCAGACAGTATTGATATTGTCTTTACTCCTATTTTAACCTTAGTGATTACTTTAATTCCTTATATCTTTATTGTGATGCCAGTTTGTGGATATATTTCATCAGGTATCTGTGCTTTTATGAGCGCTATATGTATGTCAAGCAATCCTATTATTCGAATCTTGGCAGGATTTATTGCTTCGGCTTTATTTCTTCCTATGGTGGCTATGGGAATGCATCATGGTTTAGTGGCTATTTATTCTGTACAACTAGCTGAAATAGGTTATGTCACTTTATATCCAGCTTTAGCTATGGCAGGAGCTGGGCAAGTAGGAGCGGCTTTTGCTCTTTATTTCAAAGCGAAAAAAATGAACAATCAACGTTTACAATCTGTGATTAAAGGAACAATTCCAGCAGGAATTTTAGGAGTCGGCGAGCCATTAATTTATGGTGTTACTTTGCCACTGGGAAGACCATTTCTAACAGCTGGAATTGGTGCAGGATTTGGAGGAGCCTTTGTGATGGCTATGCAGGTAGCCTCTACAACATGGGGCCCATCAGGATTGTTAGGTGTCTTTGTTATGACGGCAGGTCCGCATAATTCTCTTCTTACTATGGCCTTTTATTTAATGGGACTTGTGATTTCTATTATCATGGGATTTTTGATTACTCAATTTGGAATCAAAGATGAAGTTGTAAAGGAATAAAGTATCTCATTACTTTGCGCATAGAGGCATATTTTAAAAAATAAAAGGTCCCAACTATTTATACTTAAATGTTGAGACCTTTTATAGAATGAATCTATTCATGGTTTACTCCTTTTCTAATGATTTATATTAAATACCCCTTTTTTTATTATTGGATTATCCTAGCAGGTATGTATTCTAATGATAATCTAGATCTTAGTGTGGCACTAGGTTACCTCTCTTTCTTTGTACTTTCATTATAAAAGAATCTTTTCTTATGTAAATGAAAGTGGAAAAGTTGGACTTGAAATTGGAAACTTTACACAATTACTTTTTAGAATGAATGATTCTAATACAGAACAAAGTGATGATCATTAGAATAAAGGAAAATGGCAATGCGATCCATGCACTTTGTACAAATCCTGCCACAATGTAACTGATAAAGGATACAAGGGCAGCCACGATTGCGTAAGGAAGTTGTGTTGACACATGATTGATGTGATTACACTGTGCTCCTGCTGATGCCATAATAGTGGTATCGGATATAGGAGAGCAATGGTCTCCACAAACAGCTCCTGCCATACAAGCAGAAATAGAGATAATCATTAATTCTGGATTCAATCCCTGGAATGTATTAACAACGATAGGAATCAACATTCCAAATGTTCCCCAGGATGTACCTGTCGCAAAAGCTAGAAAGGCTCCAATCAAAAAGATAATGGCTGGTAAGAAATTTTGTAAACCGGAAGCAAACTGACTGACATTTCCTGCTACAAACTCTTTACATCCTAAACTATCTGTCATTCCTTTTAGTGTCCATGCCATTGCCAAAATAAGAATAGCGGGAACCATCGCTTTAAATCCGTCGGATAAACAATTCATACACTCGTTAAAGGATAAGCTTTTTTTACAGACATAGAAAAGAATAATTATAATTAAAGAAACTAAGCCGCCTACAGCCAATCCAATGGATGCATCACTTTGAGAGAAGGCAGTTACAAAATCAATGCCTTTAAAAAATCCACCAGACCAGATCATTGAAACGATGCAGCAGATGATTAATGTGAAAATAGGGAAGATAAGGTCGATTACTTTTCCCTTTTGATTTACATTTTTATTTTCTATTTCTTCCTCGTTTTTTTCTCCGTCTGAAAACAAATCCCCGTTTATAGCGTTTTCTTCATGCTTTGCCATGGATCCAAATTCGAATTTCATAATCACCATCATCACCATCATAAAGATAGTAACGAGAGCATAGAAATTATAGGGAATTGCTTTCACAAATAAACTTAATCCATCTTCCCCTTCAACAAATCCAGAGACAGCAGCTGCCCATGAGGAAATGGGTGAAATGATACAAACAGGTGCAGCTGTTGCATCGATTAAATAAGCTAGTTTTGCCCGTGAAATTTTATGTGAATCTGTAACAGGTCGCATCACACTTCCGACTGTTAAACAATTAAAATAATCATCAATAAAGATGAGTACTCCTAATAGAATGGTCGCAAGTTGGGCGCCTACTCTTGTCTTTATATTTTTCAAAGTCCATTTTCCAAAGGCTAAAGAACCGCCTGCATTATTCATTAAGGCGACTATACTTCCTAATAATACTAGAAAGATAAGAATTCCCATATTATAAGAATTCGCTAAAGATACAATGAAACCATCTGTAAATAAATGATTAATTGTGCCTTCGATATCAAAGTTAGCGTAAAATAAAGCACCAACTACAATTCCACAAAATAAAGAACTGTATACTTCTTTGGTGATTAAAGCCAGAGCTATGGCAATTATTGGAGGAAATAAAGACCATGCCGTTCCATAAAACTGACTTGTTTGCTCATAGGCAAATATGGGCATTTGTACACATGCCATAAGGATAAACACAGATAACAGAACGGATGAAATTTTTTTAAAACGAATCTTCATATTCAAAATCTTTCTAGGTTATAAAGCTATTATATATTAAAAAAGGCTTATACATAAAAAATAAGAAGGAATGTTCCCTCTTATTTAAATTCGATTTTTACGATTTGCATCTTCATCATACTATCTCCCACTTTTCCTAAAAAGCGGAAGAGTCCACTAACGGATGGAACATGTAAATCAACATAGCCTGTCATGTATCCTTTTGAAGATAATTTGGAGCTTTTTAAATAAGCTAAATCTGTATTTAGATCATTGATATAGAAATATTTGCTTACATCATTTATACCGGCTTCTTTGACAAAGGATTTCAACATCATTTTAACAGCCATCTTATTTGCGGCATCAAAGACAAGTATTCCACCTTTGAACCGTTTTTCCATAGCTGTAAATAAAGCTTTAATTTCATCACTTAAAAAATAATAGAATACACCTGCTGCAAAAAAGATGACTCCATTTAAATCATCAATTTCATCAAACCATTTAGTATCATTTAAATCAATTCCGATATTTGTAACATTAGAAGAAGGTGGAATAATTTGATTTCGCACATCAATAACATCTTTTCGATCAATATTGTATATTTTACAATCTTTATTTGCGTTGTTCTCGGCTGTACAATCTAATCCACACCCTAAATTCACTATCGATGCTTTTGGATGGCTTTTTAAATAATCTTCTATTTCCAATGCTAAATCGGTATATCGCGCAGCTGTTTCTAAATAGCCAAATCGGTAGCCTATATTATTTTTCTTTTCATCAAATTTAGAAAAATCATAATCTAATTGTTCAATAATTTTTTCAGCCATCGGGTCTTGATAAATTTCTGAATAGATTTCTGTACATAATTTTCTTCCGTATAAAGGAATAATTAATGTTTCTTGAATGGTATTCGATTCTATATGTAGTTTGTCCATAATTTACCTCTGTTAGTTACTACTAACTATCATAACATAATTATAAAATTAATGAAAGTTTAGGCAGTAGCAAAGGCTTCTTTTTATGATAGGATTATCTTGTGAATGGTTAATTTTTACACTTTTAAACCAAATTCAACAAGTTGCTAGATTTCTTTTATAATCTGTGTAAAATGATTAAATAAGGGAATGTAGTTATGAAATTAAAAAATTTATTATATTATGGTGGAGTTGACAAAAAAACATTTCATTTAATACAAGATGATATTATTGAAGGTAATCGGAAAAACATCATGTCTATTTCTTTACTTGTAGCTATTGTCTTGTTTGGGATGGAACTATATAGCTTGATTTGGACATCTATCGCAAGAAATCGAATGGCATATGCAATCTGCTTGGGATTCAGTCTTATCCTTTATTTTGTTGCGAAATACATAGGGAAAAATAATAAAAGATCTGTAATGTATTGTGTCTATGCATTTCTTTGTCTGATTATGGCATTTGGAATTACGTTAGGAACTTTTATTGAGCCAAATGAAATGACAACATCTTTTTTAGTGGCTTTAATCGTTTGTCCGTTATTATTTACAGATAGTCCATTGCGTATGATATTTCTGATTTTATTGAGTATTTTTGTTTATTATATTTGTGCTTTTCAGACACAGACCCCTACATATATTATGCAAAATACTGCAAATATGATACCCTATGGAGCTTTAAGTGTATGTGTTAGTACGCTCATGATGATCATTAAGATTGAAAGACTTGTATTAGTGGAAGAAAATCGTTTGTTAAGTGAACAAGACCAATTAACAGGCTTAGAAAATAGACGTTGTTATGAACAACATCTTGAGAAAATTAGAAATAAAGGAGTGGATCCTCAAACTTTAGTTTGTGCATTGGATGTAAATGGATTAAAAACTGTCAATGATAATTTAGGACATCATGCAGGAGATGAATTGATTCAGGGGGCAGCCAATTGTATTTCAAATACATTTGCATCCTATGGTAAGTGTTACCGTACGGGTGGAGATGAATTCATGGTTATATTAGAGGGGTATGCACCTACCAAAGAAGAATTCTCACAAATTTTGGCAAAACAATGTTCTTGCTGGAAAGGAAATTTAGTTTCAGGCATGTCTATTTCTTTAGGATTTGCCAATTACAGTAGCGGAAAAAACATTGATGAAATTGTACAAGCAGCCGATAAGGATATGTATGCATATAAAGCAAACTATTATAAACAAACGGGATTAGATAGAAGGAAAAGATAATTCCTTCTTTTTTTATTGAACTTAAATGATTCTCTTTGCGATAATAAAAACAGAGGAATGGATAATGATACGAAAATTTATATTAATCATTGCTGCGTTTATGTTAGTTGGATGCACACAAAAGGAAGACATATCAACGGGTGGAAAGGTCGATTATTCAAATGATTCTGCTCCAAAAACAATTGAATCTAAAGATATTACTGAATTTTCTACAGAATTTTATATTGATGCTGATTTATTAGAAAATACTGCCTATGAAGGAAAATATACTTTTGAGATAAAAGATAATATATTGGATGCTTTTGGATATAAAGAAGAAGTAAATGACAGCTTAATGAGTGATGTTCAAACGATAATTGATCGCTATAGTATGGTAGAAAACAATGGGATAAATTGCTATACATCCGGTTTACCATATGAATATCAGCCTTGTTATTTGGATGCTGTTTATGAGAGTGGCGAAGAGCTATATTTTCGCATGGACAACGATCCTGATGCCTTTTGGACAAAACGATTATACGAAATCTTTCGAACCTTTATGGTAGATCATGGGCATGAAGATTTAGAAGCAAATGATGAAATCTTTCTTTTACATTATTATGAGGGTTCCTCAGCAAATGAAAATTCTACATCAATCAATAGAAGCTTATATGAAATTGGAGATCAATTCATTTTATTTTGTTATGGAGATGATTTTGATAGCGCAAGTAAATTTTTGATTTCCGATTCTATTTTAGATGAAATAAATGAAGTGATTGAAAAAAATAATATGACCGATTGGGAGAATGAAACAAATTATGATGCTTTAGATGGATACGAATATTCAATTTCTTTTGTTTATAACAATCAAATGTATCATGTAGACTCAGGTATGTTTCCAGTTAAATATGAAGGTTGTTTTAAGGAAATTAGAGATATTCTTGAAGCTTATATTGATGAATAAATAAAAAGAAACGCCATACGACGTTTCTTTTGTTTTTAGAATACAATATTTGAATATCCCATTAAATAATTATCTATTTCCTTAGCACATTTCTTTCCTTCAGAAATAGCCCAGACAACTAAAGATTGACCTCTTCGACAATCTCCAGCGGCATAGATTTTATCTTGATCTGTTTTAAAAGATTGTGTATCTATGACATTTCTTTGTGTTGTCTTTAATTGAAAGGCATCCTTTAACTCTTTTGGAATACCGGTAAATCCAGCTGCGATTAATAATAATTCACATGGAAGAGTTTGTTCAGAGCCTTCAATCATTGTTAGTTTGCCATTCACAAATTTAACTTTTGAAATGACAACAGCTTTTAAATTGCCTTTATCATCTTTAATAAATTCTTTAACAGTAGACTCATAAATACGAGGATCTTTTCCAAAAACTGCGATGCTTTCTTGTTGACCATAATCGGTTTTTAATACCTTAGGCCATTCGGGCCATGGATTATTTGGTGCTCTGTTAACTGGAGGCTGAGGCATCATTTCGATTTGTGTAACCGATTTACATCCCATACGAATGCTTGTACCACAACAATCATTTCCGGTATCACCACCACCAACAATGATAACATTTTTTCCTTTGGCACTTACACACTTTGAACCAGTCAAAACATTTTTGGTTGCTTGTGTTAAGAAATCGACTGCAAAGTAAATACCTTTTGCATCTCTACCAGGTCCTTGTAAATCTCTGGCTTGTTTAGAACCACAACATAGAGCAATCGCATCGTATTTTTCTAATAATTCTTTTTTAGAAATATCTTTTCCAACTTCAACATTGCAGATAAATTCAATACCTTCTTGCTTTAAAATCTCAATACGTCGAGTAATGTATTGCTTTTCTAATTTCATATTGGGGATACCATACATTAATAATCCACCGGGTTTATCTTCCTTTTCGTAGACAGTAACAGAATGTCCTCTGTGATTTAAAGTATAAGCTGCAGCAAGACCACTAGGACCAGAGCCAATAATGGCAACTTTTTTGCCAGAACGAACAGGATTTTTCTTGGGTTTTACCCATCCGTTTTTATAAGCAGTTTCAATAATGAATAATTCATTTTCATGACAGGTAACAGGTTTTCCATCAACGCCATTTAAACAAGCTTTTTCACAAAGAGCGGGGCAAACCCGTCCAGTAAATTCCGGGAATGGATTGGTTTTTAATAATCGGTTAAAGGCTAATTGATAGTCACCTTTAAAGATTTCATCATTCCATTCAGGGATTAAATTGTGTAATGGGCATCCTGTGACCATTCCTTTTAATTCTAAAGCACTTTGACAATACGGAACCCCGCAGTTCATGCAACGGGCTCCTTGTTCTTTTCTTTTTTTCTCATCCATATAAATATGGAATTCATTAAAATTTTGAATACGATCCAGAGGGGCAACAATCGCATTATCCTGGCGTTCATATTCCATGAATCCTGAGGCTTTTCCCATGATTATTTACCTCCAATCTTTTGCTCAAATGCAATTAATTTGGCTTCATCTTCATGATATCCCTTATCGGTTAAATTCTTGATACGAAGAATCATATCTTGATAATCATGAGGGATAATCTTTTTGAAGTTCTTTAAAGCTTCATCATAATTGTCTAAAATTTCTTTGGCAACAGCAGAATGCGTTGCATTATAGTGTTCAATTAAGATTTCTTGTAGTTTCTCAATATCTTGCTTTGTACTGATTTCTGTCATTGAGACAAGTTCCTTATTAATATTAAGATATAAGCTATGTTGTTTATCATATACATAAGCAATACCACCTGACATACCAGCCGCAAAGTTTTTACCTGTTTGTCCTAATACAACAGCATATCCTCCTGTCATATATTCCAAACCATGGTCTCCACATCCTTCAACTACAGCTGTAGCACCAGAATTACGTACACAGAAACGCTCTCCAGCTTTACCACAAATAAATGCTTTTCCGCTTGTTGCTCCATATAATGCGACATTTCCAATAATCACATTGTCTTGAGCTTTGAAGATTGCTTCATCTTCAGGCGTGATGACTAGTTTTCCACCACTTAATCCCTTTCCAAAGTAATCGTTGGCATCCCCTTTTACTTCTAGTGTTAGGCCTTTAGGAATAAAGGCACCAAACGATTGTCCGGCTCCACCTTTACAGTGAACAACAAAGGTATCATCACTATATTGTTTATGTGTTTTTGTGATTTCAGAACCTAAAATTGTACCTAAAGTGCGATCTGTACTTGTGATATCAATGGATTCTTCGTGTTTTGTGTTTGTTTCAATTGATTTTTTGAAACGTGGATATAATGTTTTTAAATCCACTGTTTTTTCTAATTCAAAATCGAATGTATCATTTTCAATATTATGTACTGGGTAACATGATTTTAAAATTTCTGAGAAATTCAAACCGTTTTGGCGTTTGTTTTTTGTTGTACGAAGAGATAGACAATCACTATGTCCAACCATCTCATCAATGGTTCTAAATCCAAGTTGTGCCATAATTTCACGAACTTCTTGGGCAATGAAATTCATAAAGTTCATGACATATTCAGGTTTTCCTGGAAATCTTTTACGAAGTGAAGGATCCTGCGTTGCGACTCCAAATGGACATGTATCTAAGTTACATACTCTCATCATTCGACATCCCATTGTGATTAATGGGGCTGTCGCAAAACCAAATTCTTCAGCTCCTAATAGACAAGCAATCGCAACATCACGACCACTCATTAATTTTCCATCCGTCTCAATGACAACTCGTGAACGTAATCCGTTTTCGACTAAGGATTGATGTGTTTCGCTTAATCCTAACTCCCAAGGAAGTCCTGCATTATGAATGGATGACATGGGAGCCGCTCCTGTACCACCATCGTATCCGGAAATTAAGATGACTTTAGCACCTGCCTTGGCAACACCAGAAGCAATGGTACCAACACCAGCTTCGGATACTAATTTTACACTGATTCGAGCATCACGATTCGCATTTTTTAAATCATAAATTAGTTGTGCTAAATCCTCAATAGAATAAATATCATGATGAGGTGGAGGCGAAATCAAGGCTACTCCAGGAGTGCTATATCGATTCTTGGCAATCCATGGATATACTTTCTTTCCAGGTAAATGTCCCCCTTCACCAGGTTTTGCACCTTGGGCCATTTTAATTTGAATTTCTTTTGCACTGACTAAGTATTCACTTGTTACTCCAAATCTTCCGGATGCGACTTGTTTAATGGCACTGTTCTTTTCTGTTCCGTATCGCTCTGGTTTTTCTCCTCCTTCACCGGAGTTGGATTTACCACCTAAACGATTCATCGCTATAGCCATACAAGTATGAGCTTCCTCTGAAATAGAACCATAGGACATGGCCCCTGTTTTAAAACGTTTCACAATAGAAGAAACGGGTTCAACTTCTTCAATAGAAACAGGTTCTTGTTTGGCAGTGAATTCAAAGCTGGCACGTAATGTATGAGGACGATCAATACAGTTAACTAATTCGGTATATTCTTTAAATGTTTCATAACTTCCGTTTTGACAAGCCTCTTGTAGTTTGACAATTGTCTTTGGATCATAAAGATGGGTTTCTTTTCCTTCACCACTTCTTAACTTATGTTTCCCTATGCTGTCTAATGTTGTATCTGTTTGTAGACCTAATGGATCAAAGGCTAAATCATGATGATATGTCAAGTCTTGTTCGATTTCATTCAATCCAATACCACCGACTCTGGATACGGTATTTGTGAAGTAGGCATCAATAACATCTTTGTTGATACCGATTGCTTCAAAGATTTGGGCTGATTGATAGGATTGAATAGTTGAAATTCCCATTTTAGCAGCAATCTTTACAATTCCATGAATAATCGCATTGTTGTAGTTCTTGATTGCGATACTTGGATCCTTGTCCAGCATATCTTTTTCAACAATTTCTTCTATGCATTCATGCGCTAACCAAGGATAAATAGCGGTTGCACCATATCCTAACAAAGTCGCAAATTGATGAACATCTCTAGGCTCTCCCGATTCTAAAATGATAGAAACGGCTGTTTTTTTCTTGGTACGAACTAAATGTTGTTCTAAAGCAGAAACAGCAAGTAAGCTTGGAATGGCCATTCGTGACTCATCTACACCTTTATCACTAAGAATTAAAATATTAGCTCCATTTCGATAGGCTCTATCGCATTCAATAAATAATTGATCAATCGCATCTTTTAATGGCATTCCGCGATAGAATAATAGAGAGATTGTTTCGTTATGAAAACCTGGACGATTTAAGCGTCTAATTTTATCCATATCTCGTCTATCTAGTATAGGATTATTGACTTCTAATACAGTACAGTTCTTTGACTGTTCTTCTAATAAGTTGCCATCACTTCCAATATATACTGTTGTATCTGTTACGATTTCCTCACGTAATGAGTCAATTGGAGGGTTAGTGACTTGTGCAAATAGCTGTTTAAAATAAGAGAATAAAGAAGGATGTCGTTTACTTAAAACAGCAAGAGGAATATCAATTCCCATAGCTGCTGTACTTTCAATGCCGTTATTGGCCATAGGCATGATGGTATCAATCACATCTTCAAAAGTATATCCAAATACTTTGTATTGTTGATCTCTTTCTATTTGAGTTAACATATGCTCTTTTTCATCAGAACTTTTTAGATTCTGCAAATGAAGAAGATTTAAATTTAACCATTCACCATAAGGGTTTTTCTTAGAGTAATTTTCTTTTAATTCTTCATCTGTAATGAGCCTTTTTTGACGTAAATCTACCAGTAACATCTTTCCTGGTTCTAGTCGTGCTTTTTTGACAATCTTCTTTGGGTTAATGTCTAATACACCAACTTCACTTGATAAAATCAATGTGTTGTCACTGGTAATATAATAACGAGCAGGTCGTAATCCATTACGGTCTAATTGGGCACCAACAACATCCCCATCGCTGAATAAAATGGCTGCAGGGCCATCCCATGGCTCCATCATGGTTGCATAATAGTGATAGAAATCTTTCTTTGCCTGTGACATAGGTACATGTTTCCAAGGCTCAGGGATTGTCAACATAACAGCTTTGGCTAGATCCATGCCGTTCATAACCAAGAACTCCAAAGTGTTATCTAACATAGCAGAGTCAGAACCGGCCGTATTCACAACAGGTAATATTTTTTCATGCTCTTCTTCTAGAAATTCGCTGGTCATGCTTTCTTCGCGTGCTAACATACGATTGGCATTTCCACGGATGGTATTGATTTCACCGTTATGCGCAATAAAACGGTTTGGATGCGCTCTTTGCCAACTTGGATTGGTATTCGTAGAGAAACGAGAGTGAACAATCGCAATGGCACTTCTATAACTTTTATCCTGTAAATCTAAGTAGAAAGAACGCAATTGATGAACTAAAAACATTCCTTTATATACAATGGTACGACTTGATAAAGAAGCAACATATGTTTGTGGACAACTTTTTTCAAATTCTCTACGAATGACATATAATCGTTTATCAAAAGCCAATCCCTTTTCAATTGTTTCTGGTTTTTCAATAAAAGCTTGTTCGATAAAAGGCATACAGTCTTTGGCTGCTTTTCCTAAAACTTTGTCGTTAGTAGGGACAACACGCCATCCTAATACCGTACATCCTTCGTTTTTGGCAATGGTTTCAAATAATCGTTTATGTTGGTTTCTCAAGAGTTCTTGTTGAGGAAAGAAGAACATTCCAATTCCATATCCTCTTTCTTCTTTCAAATTGTAAGAAACTTCTTTTTTAAAGAATTCATGAGAGATTTGTAGTAAAATTCCAACTCCATCACCTACTTGTCCGGATGCATCTTTTCCGGCGCGGTGTTCTAACTTTTCGACAATATGTAAAGCTTGATCAACAACTTTATGGCTTTGTTTACCATCCATTTGAACGATGGTTCCAATTCCGCAGGCGTCGTGTTCAAAATGTGTTATATCATATACATTATTTTTTTCTTCCATAGAAATTCACCTCTATTTTCCACTATCTCCATAGTTGGATAGGACACGAGCGGATGGATCTTTTACTTCCTTTAATCCTTCCCATGTTGTATTTGGCATCCAAAAATCTTTTACCATTTTTGCTTGACCTGGATAATATTCTTCAAATATATCTCTAAATAATAGAGATTCTTTTGTGAAAGGTGTTGCAAAATCATATTTTTGGATTCCTTTTTCATAATCTTCATCACTGTATAAATTTTCAGCATACTCACAGATATCATCTTTTAGAGAATGTCCTACCGCATCTGAGAAAGCAGCTTTTTCACGCATCAAGATACTGTAAGGTAAGCATTCATCTTTTTCAAAAGCATGACGTAATAAGTATTTTCCTTTATTGTATGTATTCATTTTTAACGTTGGATTGACATGCATGACATAATCAACAAAGTCTAGATCTCCAAAAGGCACACGAGCTTCCAATGAATGAGTGGAGATGCAACGGTCGGCTCTTAAAACGTCATACATATAGATTTCACGAATACGTTTTTCTGCCTCTTTTTGAAATTCTTCAGGCGATGGGGCAAAATCTGTATATTTATACCCAAAAATTTCGTCACTAATCTCGCCTGTTAGTAACACACGAATGTTACTTTGTTCATGAATGGCTTTACAGATTAAATACATACCAATTGATGCTCGAATAGTTGTGATATCATAAGTCGCTAAAGCTTTGATAACAGGACGAATGGCGTTGATAACGTCATCTTTGTTGATAATGATTTCATGATGGTTTGAACCAATATAATCAGCTACTTCTTTAGCGTATTTTAAATCAATCGCATCAATGTCCATTCCAATCGCATAGGTTTCAATGGGTTTCTTTAACAATTTGCTGGAAATAGCACAGACTAAAGAGCTATCCAATCCACCACTTAATAAAAAGCCTACAGGTGTATCGGAATCCAATCGTTTTTCAACACCTTTCACTAATTTGTCATGAATGTTAGAGCAAACGGTTTCTAAATCATCATCTATGAATTCTGTAACCTCTGACATATCTCTGTAGCAAATAAATTGCCCATCTTTATAGTAATGACCAGGTGGAAAGGGAATCACATCTTTTACTAGAGAAATCAGATTTTTTGCTTCCGAAGCAAAAACGATATTTTCGTTTTGGTCATATCCATAAAATAAAGGACGTATTCCAATTGGATCACGGGCAGCAATCAACTGTTTAGATGATCCGTCGTAAATGATACATGCATATTCGGCATCTAAGTCTTTAAACATGGCACAACCTTTTTCTTTGTATAAAGGCAAAAGGATTTCACAATCACTATCGCTTTTAAAGGCATATCCTTTTTGTATTAATTCCTCTTTTATAGGGCGAAATCCATAAATTTCTCCGTTGCAGACAACATAGTTATTTTCTAGTTCAAACGGCTGCATTCCTTCGGGCGATAATCCCATGATAGATAATCTTTGAAATCCTAAAACACAATCTTCTAATGGTAGGATTTTAATATCATCTGGACCTCTTGATGTGGTTTGATCTAAAGCTGCTTTTATTTTTTCAATGGGTACATTTTTACCCCAGTAACCAAAAACTGTACACATTTTTTTCTCCTCCTTGTTAAAGCGTATAAAGCCGGCAGGGATTAGCCTGCCGGTAAAAAAGTTAATTTGTTTTTCTTTTACATAACTCCAAACAATAATTTTCCATATGTTGGGAATGGCCAAGCGTTTTTGTCTGTAATCGTTTCTAATGTGTCACATGGAGTTCTTAATGCATCCATAGCACCTAGAACATGATCTCTTACATAGAAAGCTTGCTTTTCATATGTAGGTATTTCACTCATTTCTGAAATAGCCTTGTCTAATTGAGCTGTTGCATCATATGCTTGGGCTGTTAGAACAGAAACTTGTTTCAATAAGTTAGACTCGTAAGTCACATCGATATCTGCACATGCGTCTTTTTTCGCATTGATTGTATCTGCTAGTGTCTTAGCGAATTTAGAAACAGCAGGTAAAATATCTTTCTTTGCCATATTTGACATTGTGCAGGCTTCAATATTGATTGTCTTTACATATTCTTCCATCAATACTTCATAACGAGATTCGATTTCTTCTTTGCTGTAAACTCCATGTTTTTCAAATAATTTAATGTTTTCCTCATGGATGAAATAAGGCAGAGCGTCTGGAGTTGTACGAAGGTTTAATAGGTTACGCTTAGCTGCCTCTTCAATCCAAGAGTCATCATATCCGTTACCATTGAAAATGATACGTTTATGATTTTTGATTGTATCCAGGATCAACGTATTCAGAGCACTTTCGAAGTCAGGCGCTACTTCGAGAACATCGGCAAATTGTTCTAGCTCATCAGCTACGACTGTATTTAAAACAATGTTGCATCCGGCAATTGATGCACTTGATCCTGGCATACGGAATTCAAATTTATTTCCAGTAAAGGCAAATGGACTAGTACGGTTACGGTCCGTTGTGTCTTTTCTGAACTTAGGTAGTACATGAGCTCCAATTCTCATGTATTCTTTTTCCTTGCCATCGTATTCTGTTCCATTTTCAATAGCGTTTAACACTTCGGCTAATTCATCTCCTAAGAACATGGAAATAATGGCAGGTGGTGCTTCATTGGCACCTAAACGATGATCGTTACCAGCAGTGGCAACAGATAATCTTAATAAATCTTGATGTTCATCAACTGCTTTAATAACAGCGGCTAAGAACAATAAGAATTGGGCGTTTTCATAAGGCGTATCCCCTGGCTCTAATAGGTTGACACCTGTGTTAGTGGATAAGGACCAGTTATTATGCTTACCGGATCCGTTAATTCCTTCAAATGGTTTTTCATGCAACAGACAAACCAATCCATGTTTTTTAGCAATTCTTTGCATTAGTTCCATCGTTAATTGGTTGTGATCAGTGGCAATATTGGTAGTAGAGAAGACAGGTGCTAATTCGTGTTGAGCAGGTGCTACTTCATTATGTTCTGTTTTAGCGCTGATTCCTAACTTCCACAATTCAATGTTTAATTCATCCATATAGGCTTGAACTCTTGATTTGATGGTTCCAAAGTAATGGTCTTCCATTTCTTGTCCTTTTGGACTAGGTGCACCAAATAAAGTTCTTCCGGCATAAATTAAATCTTTACGTTGTTCATAATATTTTTGGTCAACTAAGAAGTATTCTTGTTCAGGACCAACGGTTGTTTTAATATTGACAACATCCGTATTTCCAAACAATTTTAAAATACGTAATGCTTGTTTATTGATGGCTTCCATTGATCTTAACAGAGGTGTTTTCTTATCCAATGCATGTCCTGTATAAGAACAGAATGCAGTTGGAATACATAAAACTTTGTTTTTAATAAAAGCATAAGATGTTGGATCCCAGGCGGTGTAACCTCTCGCTTCAAATGTGGCTCTTAATCCTCCATTAGGGAAGGATGAAGCGTCTGGTTCACCTTTAATTAATTCTTTTCCTGAGAAAGTCATAATAACTTTTCCATCATCTGTTGGATTAATAAAACTATCATGTTTTTCAGCTGTAACACCAGTCATAGGCTGGAACCAATGTGTATAATGGGTAGCTCCATTTTCCAAAGCCCATTCTTTCATGGCATGCGCCACAGCGTTGGCAATTTTAATGTTTAATGTTTTTCCTTCGTCAATTGTTTTCTTTAGTTCTCTATATGTATCCTTTGGAAGACGTTCTTTCATTTGTGCATCATTGAATACTTTTGAACCAAAAATTTCAGGTACAGATACTGTCATAAAATTTTTTTCCTTTCGATATAAAATAAAAAAGGCAATGGAGCTCGCTACAAAAATTTGTAACGTTTGGCTCCATTGCCTTTGTTTACATTAAGAATATTATGAAACTTTCATTGATTTGTCAACAAAAAATGAAAAAAATTTGCAAGTAATTGAAAAATCATGAAAATTAATATATAAATATAAAAAAGAGAGGTATATATATGCAGACAAAAGAAGATGTGATGAATTATATCGAAGAAGAAGATGTTCGATTTATTCGATTGGCTTTCTTTGATGTATTTGGAAAACAAAAAAATATATCGATTCAACCACGAGAAATTGTAAAAGCTTTTGATAAAGGGATCATGATTGATGGAAGTGCTGTTTTACAGACAGATGATATATTTGATTTATACATTGTTCCTGATCCAACGACGATGGTTTCTTTACCATGGCGAAGTTTTGATGGAGCGGTTATACGCATGTATTGCGATATATATACTGTAGATGGGCAACATTTTGAACAAGATACAAGATACTTATTGCGAAAAGCAAAAAATAAAATTAGCGAGCAGGGATTAGATGTAAAGATTGGAGCTAAATTTGATTTTTATTTATTTCAACAATTTGAAGATGGAAGTCCATCGAAGATTCCTTTAGATCAAGCAGGCTACATGGATATTGCCCCGGATGATAAAGGGGAGGATGTACGAAGACAAATTTGTTTTTATTTGGATGATATGGGATTAGGTCCTGAAAGCTCTCATCATGAAGCGGGTCCAGGACAGAATGAAATCGATTTTCACTCTTCCAGAGCTCTTAGAGCAGCGGATGAAGCAGCTACTTTTAAATGGATTGTTCGTATTGTTGCACAATCTCATGGACTTTATGCGGATTTTGGACCTAAACCAATTCGCAATGAGCCAGGGAATGCGATGAGTATTAAATTAACGATTCAAGATAAAGACAGAGATGCTTTTATTGCCGGTATATTAAATCATTTAGAGGAAATGACAGTGTTCTTAAATCCTATAGAAGAATCTTATCTTCGCTTTAAAGGGAATAAAGCACCAAGTCTGATTGGATATTCAAAGACGGATCCAAAACAAGCGATTCATATTTTGCCAAAAGAGAATCAAATTGAAATTCGCAGTGCTGACAATATGTGTAATCCATATTTGGTATATTTATTGATTTTATATGCTGGACTCGATGGAATAAAAAGAAATATGAAAATGCCAACAGTCTCTAAGCATTTGCCAGAATCACTTGATAAGGCAAAGCATATCAGCAAGGAAAGTGAGTTTATAAAACAACATATTCCACAAGTAATAATTGATACTTATTGTAAGTAGGAAAAGAGGATTTCGATGAAAGTAATGATTGTATCTAGTTCATCGAAAGCACTTCCTTTGTTCAAAGATATCCTATCCTATGCGAATTTACAGACAATAGTACAAGTAAATTCAATTATTGAAGCAAAACAAAAACTTCACAGAGAAGAATTTGATTATATAATCATTCAACCACCTCTCACAGACGAATTTGGTGTAAAAGGGGCAAAAGAAATCGCAATGTCCATGAATGTAAGTATTCTTTTGTTGGTAAAGAATGAAGTCTATGATAAGGTGTTATACCAAAGTCAGGATAGTGAAATCTTTGTGGTATCTCTTCCTACGTCTAAACAGGTTCTGTATCAGAGCTTCCGTTTTATACAGATGCATAGAGAAAAGGTAAAAATGCTTGAAAATGAAATATTAAAAGCCAAAAAGAAATTAAAAGACGAAAAAACAATTACTAGAGCTAAACTTTTATTAATGGAGGAATATCGGTATTCAGAAGAAAAAGCCCATCGTTTTATAGAAAAAATGGCGATGGATCAATCGAAGACTAGATTACAGATAGCTATGGAATTATTAGAAAAAGAATAGAGGATTGACCTCTATTCTTTTTGTGATTTATTTTGACATGCTGCGCTGACAAAACCTTTAAATAATGGATGGGCTCGATTTGGTCTGGATTTAAATTCAGGGTGATATTGTACACCTACATAGAATTCATGATTACTTAATTCAATGGTTTCTACCAATCTTTCATCAGGAGATAAACCAGATAGAACAAGGCCTGCGTTTTCTAACTGGCTTCGATAATCGTTATTGAATTCATAACGATGACGATGGCGCTCAGAAATTTTATTGGTTTTATAACATCTTTCCATTGTTGTTCCTTGTTTGATGAAACAAGGATAGGCACCTAAACGAAGTGTTCCTCCTTTTTCGATTTCATCGTTTTGTCCAGGCATAAAATCAATTACTTTATATGGGGTATCATTAGAAAATTCCGATGAATGGGCTTCGTTTAATCCCGCGACATTTCGTGCATATTCAATAACAGCAATCTGCATACCTAGACAAATTCCAAGATAAGGAACGTTATTTTCTCGAGCGTATTGAGCGGCCAATATCATACCTTCAATTCCTCTTTGGCCAAAACCTCCAGGGACCAGGATGCCATCAACTTTATCTAAAATAGAATTTACATTTTCTTTAGTTAAACTTTCGGAATCAATCCATTCAATATTCACAAATGAATTACATTCAAATCCTGCATGGTGCAAGGCTTCAGCTACAGACAAATAAGCATCGTGAAGTTGCACATATTTTCCAACAAGTCCAATGGTCACTTGGTTGGCTCTTCCTTTGATTCTTTCAACCATCGAAATCCAATCTTTCATATCTGGTTTGTCTGTCTGTAGATTTAACTCACGGCAAACAATGTCAGAAAAATGTGCTTTTTCTAGCATTAGAGGAGCTTCATATAGTGTGGGAAGAGTAATGTTTTCAATTACACAATCTTCTTTTACGTTACAAAATAAAGATATCTTTTTGAAGATAGAAGCCTCTAAAGGCTTATCGCATCTTAGGACGATAATATTAGGATTGATACCCATACCCTGTAACTCTTTGCAGGAGTGTTGTGTTGGTTTTGTTTTATGCTCTTCCGATCCGCTTAAATAAGGAACTAAACAGACGTGAATGAATAAGCTGTTTTCTCTTCCTACTTCTAAAGAGATTTGGCGTATGGCTTCAATAAATGGCTGGGATTCAATATCGCCAATGGTTCCTCCTATTTCCGTAATGACAACATCCGCTGAGGTTGTTTTACCGACACGGTATACAAATTCTTTGATTTCATTTGTGATATGGGGAATGACTTGTACCGTACTTCCTAAATATTCTCCACGTCTTTCTTTATTTAATACATTCCAGTAAACTTTTCCTGTTGTAAGGTTGGAATAACGATTTAAATCTTCATCAATAAAACGTTCATAGTGTCCTAAGTCTAAATCAGTTTCAGCGCCATCTTCCGTAACATAAACTTCACCATGTTGATAAGGGCTCATTGTTCCAGGGTCTACATTAATATAAGGATCTAATTTTTGTGCCGCTACCTTTAATCCTCGTGATTTTAATAATCTTCCTAAAGAGGCCGCTGTAATTCCTTTGCCTAATCCGGATACAACACCACCTGTTACAAATATATACTTCGTCATAAAAACTCCTTTCACCAAAAAAAGAGACAAAAATACCACCCTATAAGAAATCTTCTTATAAAATGGACATCTTTGTCCTATCTTCGATATTATATAAAATTTTATATCCTTTTTCAATTTTATATTTTAAAAGGATAAATTTGAGCTTTTTGCTGCCTCTACCAAAAATTCATTCTTTATGATACATTAGTAGTAGACAGAAAAGTAGTAGGTGAAGTATATGGGCGTAACTTTAGTTATTATGGCAGCTGGTCTTGGGACTCGTTTTGGTGGAGGAATTAAACAACTCACAAAAATGTCGGACGGCGGAGAAATCATCATGGACTATTCCATTTTCGATGCTAAAGAAGCTGGCTTTGATAAAGTGATTTTTATTATTAGAAAGGACATCGAAAAAGATTTTCAAGAGGTGATTGGAAACCGTATCGAAAAACAAGTTGATGTTGAATATGTATTCCAATCGATTGATGATTTACCAGAAGGGTTTGGTGTACCTGAGGGAAGAACAAAACCATGGGGTACAGGACAAGCTGTTTTATGTGTAAAAGATAAAGTAGATGGACCATTTGTGATTATTAATGCGGATGATTACTATGGAAAGAGTGCATATAAGTCATTATATCAATTCTTAATTTCACATAGCGAGCAAAAAGATAAACATACTATGGTGATGCCTGGGTTTGTGATTGAGAACACTTTGAGTGAGAATGGAACAGTGACACGCGGAATTTGCGAAGTGGATGAGAATGCCAAGCTGCAAAAAGTAATGGAAACAAAGTTTGTTGAATTAAAAGGTGAGAAAGTTGTTGGTCAATATAACGGGCAATCTGTTGAACATGATCCAACTGAATTGTGTTCTATGAATATGTGGGGAGCATATCCAGAATTTTTAGATACACTTGAAAAAGGCTTTAAAGAATTTTTGGAAAGTGAAGGGGATCCTCAAACAAAGGAATTTTTGGTTCCGCTATTTGTGAATAAATTACTTCAAGAACAGAAAGTAGATGTTACAGTGATTCCTACTCAGGATAAGTGGATTGGAATTACCTATAAAGATGATATCGACTTGGCAAAACAAGAGTTTAAAGCTTTGATTGATAAAGGTATTTATAAAAAAGTTTTATGGGATTAGTGGTAGAAATACCACTTTTTTTAGTGTAAAAAAAGGAAATGAAGTTATTTCATTTCCTCTCTTAACTTATTTACGAAAGTCTCTAAACGATTCATTCCTTCTTCTAAAACGTAATCTGAACAACAATAACTAATTCTAAAGTTTGTGTCGGATCCAAAACAGAATCCTGGAGTGACAGCTAGTTTAGCTTCATAGATTAGTCTTGTACAAAAATCACTTGATGACATATTGAATTCTTTTATAGAAGGGAATACATAAAAAGCACCTTCTGGTTTAGTGACTTCAATACCCATTTTATCTAAGCGTTCTAACAAATAATCTCTACGTTTTTTATATGTCTTAGTAAATTCTGCTGGGCTAAAGTCTAATGCCACTTCACATGCTCTTTGGAATGGAGCTGGTGTTGAAGTGATTAAGTATTGATGCACTAATTCTAATCTTTCCTTTATAGAAGCATCTGCCATCAAATATCCCATGCGCCATCCTGTCATGGCATATGGCTTAGAGAATGATTGCACTAGAATTAATTGCTCTCTTAAGTCACGATATTCCATGAAACTATGGTATTCTTCTACATAGATTAATTGGCGATACACATCATCACAAATCACAAAGATTGGTTTATCTTTTACGGTGTTGTAGATGTTGTCAAGACTCTCTTTACTTAAAATGCATCCAGTAGGATTGTTTGGAGTATTAATAATAATTGCTTTGGTCTTGTCTGTAATTGCAGCCTTTAGTTTATCTGGATTGATTTGGAAATCATCCTCTGTTGTATTTAATAAAACAGGTTTACCTCCACATAATTTCACTACTTCTTCATACAGCAAGAAAGCTGGAGTGAAAATAATAACTTCGTCACCTGGATTCAGAATGCCATAAAAGGCTGTGTAAATAGCTTCTGTAGCTCCGGTAGTTACCAAAATTTCGTTTTCGTTATAGTCCATTCCATAACGGTTGTTTTCAAACTGAGCAATCTTTTTTCTTAATGATAAAGATCCAGTATTGTGGATGTAATGTGTTTCATGATTGGCTAAAGCCACATCTACTTGTTCATTAATAACTTGAGGCGTATCAAAATCAGGTTCTCCTAATGTCATAGATAGACATCCTTCAACAGATTGTGCTAATGCAGCAAATTCGCGAATTGGACTTCTTGAAACACCATAAACTCTTTCATTTAAATAATTTTTCATTTCCATAATATATTTCTCCTGTTTCTTATTCTATAATTTTTACAAGCATTCATCAAGAATGACTAAATGTTTCTCTTGAGTTTTTTCTTTAAATGATTATACTTAATCATACAGGTAAAAAATATGGAAAATAACTATTTTGAAATATTAGAACAATTGGAAAATAATCCAGAGATTCTGGAAATGAAACAATATAAACATCATATTCACACTACGACTTTTGACCATTGTGATCGTGTGGCTATATATAGCTATTTAGTGGCCTCAAAATTGCATATAAAAGTGGATGAAGAATCACTTGTTCGGGGTGCACTTTTACATGATTACTATCTTTATGAAGCAAAAAATAGTGTTTTTTCCGCTTATAAACATGGAACACAGCATCCAGAACTTGCACTAAAAAATGCATGTGAAATATTTGATCTAAATGAAAAGGAAAAAAACATTATTCGTGCACATATGTGGCCTTTAACAATTACGCACTATCCCCATTCAAAAGAAGCATGGCTAGTGTGCCTGGCAGATAAAATATGTGCCTTTCAAGAATTTACAGGATGGAAAATGAATTAAGTCGACAAGAAAACTTGCCGACTTTTTAAATATTTGATTTGAAATTTCCTAAAACGCGCATATCACTGCACATCAAGGAAATCTCATGAATGATGGCATCCATTTCCGTTGTTAGTAAATCACCAGTAAACTCGATAAAGAACATGTATTCCCAATTATGCTCTGGAATAGGACGAGATTCTAATCGAACTAAGTTGACACCATGTACCGCAAAGACGGCAAGTACATTATGTAAAGCGCCTGAAATATGACTTGTTGTCAAAGAAATGCAAATTTTATCTCGATTTTCCCTTAATTCTGCTTTGGCAGAGACAATCACAAAACGTGTCGTATTCTTAGAATTCTGATTCACTTTTTCCTGCAGGATTTCCAAGCCATATAATTGAGCAGCTAGTGGAGAACAAATGGCGGCAATGCTTTTATCTTGCATTTTTGATACCATCTTGGCACTTCCGGCTGTATCGGCTTGAGCAATGGTATTCCATTCAGGATGGCTTGACAAGAATTTATCACATTGGAATAGACCTTGTTCATGAGAGTAAATGGTTTTAATATCTTCTAGTTTCGTATTTGGAAGAGCCATTAAGGCATGATCGATTTGTACCGTTGTTTCTCCAACAAAGAAATAGTGATAAGACTCCAATAAATCATAGACTTGACGAATGGCTCCGGTGGATGAATTTTCAATTGGTAATACAGCATAATCAGCCTGGTTATTGGCCAAGGCAAGAAAAGTGTCTTCAAAATGATGCAAACCTTTGGCATTTACTTCTTTTCCAAAGAAATTAATGGCTGCTTGTTCGCTGTATGCACCGGGTTCTCCTTGATAGACAACTCTGGGATTTTGAATTGGATCCCTTTTTATGCGCATCATATCTAAATAACCGGCATAGGAACCTCCGGTGAAATAAAAAGATTCTTTTGTCTTTTCAATACCAACTTGATTAATTAATTGTTTTTTTCTTTCTGTTAAGTTCACTAACTGCATATTAATTTCACTTAATGAACCTTGTAGATATTCGTTCTTACTCATGTTTTTGCTCCTGTTTAGAAAAATAATCTTTGTTAAAAAAAAGGTCATTAAATGACCTTCATTAACTATTCAATTGTTAGAATGCTTAAGAATCCTGTGATATCAAAAATAGATTTAATATCATCATTTATGTTTTTGACAACCATCTTGCCTTTATTGCTTTGCATTTTTTGGGCAGATAATAGAACTCTTAATCCTGCAGATGAGATATATTCTAGTCCTTTGAAATCAAATACTAAATTTTTGATATCATCTGTAATAGCTTTTACTTCCTCATCTAACTGAGGAGCTGTACTTGTATCCAATCTTCCATCTACTTTAAGTGTAAGTGTATCTCCGTTTAATTCTTTTACGATATTCATAGAAATTTATCCCTTTCATTTATTAATTTATACTCTAAATATACTAATCTATTAATATACTATTTTATAAAAAAATGCAAGAGTGAAAGGTTAAATTCAAGGCTGCATTTACTCTTTAAAAAAAATGAATATTTTACTGCATAGAACCTGTAAAGCTGAATTCCACAATTTTTTTATAAAAATATAAAGGATTTTTAAAGAATTGCTTTAAAATATAAATGATTTCTGATAGAATATTACAGTTATAATGAAGAGGTGAATAAATATGGGTAGAGCTCATGAGGTACGTGCAGCTTCAATGGCAAAAACAGCTGCAGCAAAATCAAAATTATATGGACGTTATGGAAAAGAAATTTTTATTGCGGCAAAGAGTGGTGTTCCTGATCCTGATATGAACTTAGCTTTGCGTGCAAAAATTAAAGAAGCGAAATCAAACCAGGTTCCAGCAGATGTTATTAAAAGAGCTATTGACCGTGCAAAAGGTGGAGATAGTGCAAATTATGACGAATTACGTTATGAAGGATTTGGACCTGGGAATTCAACAGTTATTGTTGATTGCTTAACAGATAACTCAAATCGCGCCTATACAGAAGTTAGAAATGCATTCAACAAATCAAAAGGTGCTAAGATTGCAGGTGCGGGAGCCGTTTCTTTTGGTTACCAACGATTAGGTGTATTCTGCTTTGAATCAGATATGTCAGAAGATGATATGTTTGAATTATTATTAGGTGAAGAAGTAGAAGTAACAGATATCGCATGTGATGAAGGATACTTTGAAATTAAAGTAGATCCAAGTGCCTTCTCTAAAGCACAAGAAGTTTTAGAAGCAAATATTGAAGGCGTTGAATTCGATAAGTGTGAAATTGGAATGGTTGCAGATGAAATGGTTACATTATCATCAGCTGAAGACATTGCTGCTTACAATAAATTAATGGGATTATTAGAAGAAGCAGATGATGTCAATAAAGTTTACACAAACGTTATTATCGAAGAAGCTGAATAAGATTGACAGGACTCGAAAGGGTCCTTTTTCTTTTTCTAGAAATCTTGTTACCGTTTACATAGTTGAAATGACTTGAATTTAAAAATTAAAGGACTATCATTGAATTTGCTGAGTGGAGGAGAAGGTTATGGAACAGATTTTACTTTGTTTGTCTCTCGCTTTAATAGTGGGATTATTAATGTCAAGACTTGCGAAAAAAATCAACTTACCAGCCGTAACTGCATATCTGATTACTGGTTTGATTTTAGGACCTTTTTTTATAGGGAAGATAGGCTTATCAGGAATTGGATTTAATACATTAGACCAAGTAAGTTCTTTTAACATCGTGTCACAGGTTGCATTAGGCTTTATTGCTTTCGCGATTGGAAATGAATTTAGAATGAATGATTTGAAGAGTATGGGAAAACAAGCCATTATTGTTGGTATTCTACAAGCTGTTATCACAACGATTATTGTAGACATTGCTCTTGTTTGTCTTCATATGATCCGTCCTAATTTAATTTCAGTTAGTTCTGCCATTACATTAGGCGCAATTGCTGCGGCTACTGCCCCAGCTGCAACTTTGATGGTAGTGCGTCAATATAAGGCTGAAGGTCCATTGACTAAGTTATTGTTGATGGTTGTAGCGATTGATGATGCAGTTGGTCTTGTGTTGTTTTCGGTATCATTTGGAATTGCCAATGCCATTGAAATGGGAACGATTAATGTTACAAGTGTGATTGTTGAGCCATTATTGGAAATTGTACTCAGTTTAATACTTGGATGCGTTGCAGGAATCGTATTGAATTTGTTGGAAGTTTATTTCCATTCTCGTTCTAAACGTATGTCTTTAGCTGTTGCTTTTGTTCTGTTAATTACAGGTATTTCAATGCAGGAATTTGATATTGGATTTGTTCATTGTGGATTCTCTTTATTACTTGTGTGTATGTTGGCAGGAACTGTATTCTGTAATGTTTGTGATGCAAGTGATGAACTTATGGATCGTTTAGATCGATGGACTTCTCCATTAAATATTTTATTCTTCATTTTATCAGGGGCTGAGTTAGACTTAAATATTTTAAGTAATCCATTGGTCTTATTGATTGGAATAATCTATATTATTTTTAGATCTGTTGGAAAAATTTCAGGGGCGTATATCAGTTGCCGTATGACACATTGTTCGCCTAATATTCAAAAACATTTGGGAATTACTTTATTACCACAAGCAGGAGTAGCTTTAGGTATGGCTTTAACAGCTGCGAATTTAAGCGATGGTGGTGTGATTCGAAATGTTGTTCTTTTCTCTGTTTTAGTTTACGAATTAGTTGGACCAACTTTAACGAAACGTTCGTTAACTGCAGCTGGAGAAATCAATCCGGAAGGCAGAAGCAGTTCTCGTTTAAAGAACGAGCCAAAAGCAGGTATGAATTTAAATTAGCTTAAATCGTTTGATTTGAGCTTTTTTGTTGGTATAATGCAGGTGTTATGGAAAGAAATAAAGAAAGAAATAAAGGAAATTTATATATATTATTAACAGCTCTTTTGTGGTCTACAGGTGGTATTTTAATTAAATTTATTCCAGGGAATGCGATTGCGATTAATGGAGCAAGATCATTGATTGCTTTACTCTTTTTTTGTTGTTACAGAAAAGGATTTAAAATTTATTTCAATAAGTATGTTGTATTAGCTGGATTTTGCTTGATGATGACCAATACTTTATATGTCATGGCAAACAAATTAACAACGGCAGGAAATGCGATTGTTTTGCAGTATTTAGCCCCTATTTTTGTTTTGATATGGGATAGTCTATATAAAAAGAAACTACCTTCTACAAAACAAATTCTTTTTGTTTTAATGGCGTTTTGTGGAATGGTCTTATTTTTCTTTGATCAATTAGATGGTGGTAAACTATTGGGAAATATTCTTGCGATTTGTGCAGGCCTTGCTTTTTCAGGTGTATTCTTTATTAATTCTTTACCAAAAGCAAGTTCGGAAGATGCCAGTATGGTTGGTTTTATTTTATCTTTTATAATAGGTATTCCTTTTTTAGGTCAATTGAATTACTCAAATATGGCATCAAATATCGCTTTGCTGGTGTTGGGCGTGTTTCAGGTCGGACTTGCGTATGTGACATTTGCCAAGGGTTCTAAACTTACAAGTCCTGTAAATGCGTCATTAATTGGGTTAATTGAAGCTATTCTAAATCCTGTATGGGTTTTTCTATTCTATGGTGAAAGAGTAGGAAAGTATGCCTTAATAGGGGCATCAATTATATTATTAGCCGTTATTTTAAATATTTTAACTTCAAATAAAAAGATGGCTTGATTTATGATATGATACTAATGTTGAAAATGGAGGACGTATATGAAAGTATTAGTCATTGGAACAGGTGGTAGAGAGCATGCGATTGCGGATGCTTGTTACCGCTCAAAAAAAGTAGAAGAAGTATTTGTGGCACCAGGAAATTATGGCATGAATGATGTTGCTACAGTTGTCAATATTGCTCAAGGAGATCATGAAAAGTTAATTAACTTTGCCAAAGCAGAAGGAATTGATTTGACTATTGTTGGGCCAGAAGCTGCATTGGATAAGGGGATTGTAGATGACTTTGAGGCAGAAGGATTAAAGATTTTTGGGCCTACAAAAGCGGCTACTCAAGTAGAATCTTCTAAAGATTTCTCTAAAAAGATTATGGCTAAATACAATATTCCAACTGCAACTTATAAAACCTTTGATAACTATGAAGAAGCTGTTGATTATGTGAATGAAAAGGGTGCACCTATTGTTATTAAGGAAGATGGTTTAAAAGCTGGTAAAGGTGTAACGGTTGCACAAAGTGTAGAAGAAGCAATAGATGCTTTAAAGGTAGCTTTTGACATTGAAGGAAATAAAGTCGTAATTGAAGAATGTCTAGTTGGATTTGAATTTTCATTAATGACATTTGTACATAATGATTTAGTCATTCCTATGGAAATTGCTCAAGATCATAAAGCAGCCTATGATGGTGATAAAGGACCTAACACAGGTGGTATGGGAACATATTCACCAGTGAAGAAAATTACTAAAGAGATTATTAATGAAGCTATGACAAAAGTCATGAAACCAATGGCTAAGGCTTTAGTAGATGAAGGTGTTCCATTTACAGGATTCTTATATGGTGGACTAATGCTTTGTGAAGATGGTGTAAAGGTCATCGAGTTCAATGCTCGTTTTGGAGATCCAGAAGCTGAAGTTATCTTACCTCGTTTAAAGAGTGATTTTGTGGATGTGATTGAAAATGTAATGGATGGCAAAGAAGTCAGCTTGCAATGGGACAGTGATGTATATTTAGGCGTTGTCCTGGCAAGTGAAAACTATCCAGCATCTTCTACAAAAGGGGCTTTAATTGAAGGATTGGAAGATTCCAGAGCGCATGTATTCCATATGGGTACAAAATACGAAAATGATAATTATTATACAAACGGTGGCCGTGTTGTGATTCTAGTTTGCCATGCTCCTACTATTGAAGAAGCCTATAAGAAAACATATGACGAAGTAAAGAAAATTAAATGTGATAAATTATTCTATCGTAACGATATTGGTATGAAAGATATGTAGAAATAAAAAGTTTTTACTTAAAATGAGTAAAAACTTTTTATTTTGCATACACTATTTTATTAAAATACGTAAAAAATGCACAAATTGATTCCACTTTTTACTAAAAGAAACATATTAATAAAAAAGAT
>R14__coassemble_202_pt1 | contig 48078 bp, 52 predicted proteins | sample R14__metabat2_low_PE_009 | metagenome-assembled genome bin R14 | reverse complement strand
AATGCGTACAACACAAAACTATGCTATTTAAAGATTCTAAGTCGCAATCTTTTAAATATTCTTTCAATGTTGTTTGTACCAATTCCACATCATTTAAGCGATTTTCCTCTACTAATCTCACAAGTTTTGGACAAGCAATTTGATGTATATTATGTTCTTTTTCAAATTTATGAAGTAAATTATGATATTTTTCATGCTTTAATGTATAGTCTGTAGCCCATACAAGAATGTTTTGATTTTCTCCTTGATCACAAGCTACTTTTAATGCAGGTTCAATCCCAATAATATCTAAATCATATTTCTCTCTTAAAACCGATATACAGGCACTGGTAGCCGTATTACAGGCTACAACAATCGACTTCACTCCATAATCAATAAACTTTTCACAAATCGTAATACAACGATTCGTTATTTCTTCTTTTGATTTTGTACCATAAGGATTGTATTTTGAATCACCAAAAAAAATAAGATCCTCGTTAGGTAAAAGTTCATGAATCGTTTTTAATGTGGTAATTCCACCCATACCTGAATCAAAAATACCGATTGGACTAGATGAATTCATAGAATCTTCCTTTCATTGAAATTCTAGCACAAAGTATAAAAAATAGAAACTTTTCCAAGTTTCTACTCTTCATATTCACGATAAAAACAAGAATGATGTCCCGTATGACAAGCAGCACCTTCTTGCACAACTTTTAATAAAATCGTATCCTCATCGCAGTCAATTAAAATCTCTTCTACATGCTGATAATGCTTTGAAGTTTCTCCTTTGACCCATAGTTCATTACGACTTCTTGACCAATAGGTTGCCAGTTTTGTTTCAACTGTTTTTTGAAAGGCTTCTTCATTCATATAGGCCAGCATTAAAACTTCATTTGTACCAACTTCTTGTACAATGACAGGAATTAAGCCATTCCCTTTTTCAAAATCTAATTTCATAGTCTTACAGGAATTCCTTTCTTATCTAAGTATTGTTTAACTTCACCAACGGATAACTCTCCATAATGGAACAAAGAGGCAGCCAAAGCCGCTTCGGCACAATCTGCTTGAAATACTTCAGCAAAATGCTCTAGTGAGCCACATCCACCCGAAGCAATAACAGGTACAGAACAGATATCATGAACAGCTTTCAACATTTCAATATCAAATCCAGCTTTGGTTCCATCCGCATCCATCGATGTCAACAAAATTTCACCAGCTCCTAGTTCAACACCTTTTTGAATCCATTCAATTAAATCAATTCCAGTATCTTCTCTTCCCCCACGAACAACAACATTCCAACCAGTTCCATCTATTCTCTTTCGTCCATCAACCGCTAAAACAATACACTGACTTCCAAACATAGTAGCCCCTTCTTTAATTAAGTCCGGATTTCTTACAGCTGCACTATTTAAGGAAACTTTATCCGCACCTGCCAACAACATTTTTCGAATGTCTTCCACACTTCGGATACCACCACCGACAGTAAAAGGAATAAAGATTTCTTTGGCTACTGCTTCTACAACTTTAACCATGGTATCTCTTTGTTCATGGGTGGCTGTAATATCAAGAAAAACCAATTCATCCGCTTGTTGTTCATAATAGGCTCTGGCAAGCTTTACAGGGTCACCCACTTCTTTTAAGCCTACAAAGTTAACACCTTTGACAACTTTCCCATCTTTTACATCTAAACAAGGAATAATACGTTTTGTATGCATTTACTCCTCCTTACAAAGTTCAATCGCTTCTTTTAAAGACAATGATTTTGAATACATTGCTTTTCCTGTAATACAGGCATATAAATCCAAATCTTTTAAAGATTGTACATGACTTAAATCTTTGATGCCACCAGATGCCACAATATCAATATAGACTGAATTACTTAATTCTTTCAACATTTCTAAGTTAGGTCCAGACAAAGTTCCATCTTTAGAAATATCTGTAAAGATAATCGTTTGTACGCCAATTTCTTCCATTCTTTTCGCAAAATCGATAAAGTAAACATTGCTGTTTTCTAACCATCCGTTTACACATACATATCCATCTTTACAATCAATTCCAACCGCAATCTTATCCCCAAATTCCTTTATGGCATGACGAAGTAAATCTTCATCCTGAATAGCCGCTGTTCCAAGAATCACTCTAGAGACCCCATTTTCTAAGTAAAAATGAATATCACTCATCGTACGAATTCCACCACCTACTTCAACTGGAATGGAAATGGTACGAGCCACTTCACAAATAATTTTGGCATTCTCTTTTTTTCCATTTTTAGCCCCATCTAAGTCAACACAATGAAGATAAGATGCGCCTTCTTTTTCAAATTGTTTGGCTATATCTAGAATCGATTCTCCAACAACTTCTTTTTTGTCATAGTCTCCTTGATATAGACGAACAGGTTTTTGATCAATAATATCTATTGCTGGAATAATAATCATACAAATTCCTCCACAAAATATTTCAATATCTTTAATCCATCTTCCGCACTTTTTTCTGGATGAAACTGGCATCCTAGAACATTTTTATGTCCCACAAGTCCCGGAATTGTTAAATGCCCATATGTACAATACCCATATAAATCTTCATCCTTATAATTTTGGGCATAAAAAGAATGAACAAAATAGACAAAAGGTTCCTTCTTTAATAGAGAATAAATAGGATGATTTTGATTTTTTTCCAGTTTATTCCAACCAATATGAGGAATACGAACCGAGGAATCCTCCATTAATTCAATCCCACCTTTAATAAAACCAAACCCTTCACAATAAGAAATCTCATTTGAATATTCAAATAATGCCTGCATTCCTAAACAAATTCCTAATAAAGGCTTGCCTGCATTCACCTTTTCTTTAATATAATCAAATAAATCATACTCTTTTAAATTTTTAATACAGTCTGGAAAAGCTCCTACACCAGGTAAAATCCATTTATCACATGTATCTAATTCTTCTTTAGAATGTGTAACGATACAGTCAACATCTAATTTCTTTAATGCATTTTCAACAGAGTGCAGATTTCCCATACCATAATCTATGATACCAATCATTCAATCACACCCTTTGTACTAGGAAGTTTGTCTGATTCAATGGTTGTGGCCATCTTTAAGGCATGACCAAAAGCTTTAAAAATCGCTTCAATCTTATGATGATCATTTGATCCATATAGAACATTAATATGAAGTGTTACACCAGATGACATCGCAAATGCTCTAAAGAATTCTTCTGTCATCTCTGTTGAATATAAACCAATGCTTTCTCTTTTAAATTCAGCATTAAACACTAAATAAGGACGTCCCGATATATCCAATGTCACATTACATAATGTTTCATCCATCGGTAAAGTAAAGGAACCATACCGAGCGATTCCTTTTTTATCCCCTATTGCTTGTTTAAATAAAGAACCCAATAAAATGCCACAGTCTTCAATCGTATGGTGATCACAAACATCTAAATCCCCATTTGCTTTGACATTTAGATCATACTCAGCATGAAAAGCAAATAGATCCATCATATGATCAAAGAATCCAACACCCGTATCAATCGATGCTTTTCCTTGCCCATCTAAATTTAATGTCATTTGAATCTGTGTTTCTTTGGTAATTCTATCTAACGATGCTTCTCTCATATGCAACCTTTCTATCGTACTCTTTTAAAAGTTCGAATACTTTCTTTGATTGTTCATCATTTCCAATTGTGATACGAATATAATCTTTATTTTGGTATGTTCGAATCACAATATTTTCATCTTCAAACATTTGTTTTAAAACATCCAATTGACTTGCTTTCAACATAATAAAGTTAGCCTGTGAATCAAATGCTTTAATATCCTGATATGGATAACTTAAAATCATCTCTCTATTTTTCACAATCGGTTTTACACGATCCATAACTTCATCAATATGACCAAGAGCTATCATTGCCACTTGTTGAGACAATGTATTTAAAGCATATGGAACTTTTATCTTATAAAGTTGTTCCATATTTTCCTTCGATCCAATTAAAAATCCGGTACGAATGGCAGCCATTCCAAAAATTTTTGATAAAGTTCGCGTAATATAAAAGTTAGGATACTTTCCTATATATTCCATCATACTCTCATCAGCAAATTCAATATAAGCCTCATCATCAACAAAAGGAATATCCTTAAAAGCTTCCACAATCTTTAAAACGTCTTCATTCTTTAAATAATGACCCGATGGATTGTTCGGATTAGAAAAAATGACCATATCCACATGATTTTCCTTTCCATATTGAATAAAAGCATCAATATCAAAAGAACCATCTTCTTCACATTTAAATTTTAACACTTTCGCATCAAATTTCGTCGCGTAATAATCATACATCCCAAAATCAGGATCAATGGTATATAAAGTCTTTCCTTTGCTTAAATAATAAGACATGATTAGATCCAGCATTTGATCGGAACCATTTCCACATAGTATTTGATTGGCAGGTACATGAATATAGTTTGAATAAGCTTCTAGTAAATCAGAATAGGTATCATCCGGATAGCGATTAAAATCAACCGTATCAATCATATTTTTAATTTCTTGACGGATTTCATCACTCACATTATTACTAACTTCATTGGCATTCAATAAAATACCTGTTTGTTTATGTGCAGTATAACTCTCTATTTTCTTCATTCTTCCATTCTCACTTTCGCAGCATTGGCGTGTGCCTGTAATTGTTCTTGTTGTGCCATAGAGACAATGTATTGTCCATAAGCATCAATGGCTTCTTTTGTGTAATGTAAGAAGGAAGATTTTTTAATAAAACTATCCACACCCAATGCACTGGAAAATCTTGCTGTTCCACTGGTTGGTAAAACGTGGTTCGTTCCTCCAAAATAGTCACCAATCGACTCGCAAGTATACATTCCCATAAAAACAGAACCAGCATTGACAACCTGTCCTAAATAAGACATCGGATCTTCAATCATTAATTCTAAGTGTTCAGGAGCTATTTGATTGGCAATATCTATGCATTCTTCAATTGAATCACAAACAATAGATTTTCCAAAATTCTTTAAAGATTGTTCAACAATTTCTTTTTTTGGTAAGACAGCACTTTGTTTTGACAACTCATCATTGACTTTCGAAAGCAATTCTTTAGAAGTTGTTAAGAAAATAGCGCTAGCCATTGGATCATGTTCTGCCTGTGATAAAAGATCGGCTGCAAGATATTTCGGATTTCCACTTTCATCGCTAATGACCAAGATTTCACTAGGCCCAGCAATCATGTCAATATCAACTTTTCCAAAGACTAGTTTTTTGGCAGCGGCCACAAAGATATTACCAGGACCAACAATCTTATCCACACACGGAATACTTTCGGTTCCATAAGCCAAAGCAGCAATAGCCTGAGCTCCACCAATTTTATAAATTTCTGTAACACCGGCTATTTTTGCAGCATAAGCAATATTGGGATGGATTTCTCCTGTTTTTGATGGAGGGGTTACCATCACAATTCGCTTAACTCCCGCTACATGAGCCGGAATCGCATTCATTAATACGGAACTAGGATATTGAGCTCTTCCTCCGGGTACATAAATACCAACAGATGCCAAAGGTAAAACACGTTGACCTAAATAAATTCCTTTTTCCTTTTGAAGCATGTATCCATTCTGTTTTTGCGCCTGGTGATAATAAACGATGTTTTCTTTTGCTCGGTTCATACTTTCACAAAAGAAAGGATCGCATTTTGATATAGCGGATTCAATTTCTTTTTGAGAAACTTTAAAGTCTTCAATATCTATTCCATCAAATTGTTTCGTATAAGCTTTGCAGGCAGCATCTCCATTTTTTCTTACTTCTGAAATAATATTCGAAGCCGAAACTAGAACATCACTGGAAATTTCCTGATTACGACTATTTAAATAATCCATTAATTCTTGTGTATTGTTTTTATTGATCTCCTGCAGCATTTTTATTCACCATTCTTTCTAAATCCGAAATCACTTTCATGATTTCATCTCTTTTTAATTTATAGCTTGCCTTATTGACAATTACTCTGGCACTGATATCACAAACCGTATCTAAAACGACTAGTCCGTTTTCTTTTAAAGTCGTTCCTGTTTCCATGATATCAACAATTCCATCACATAAACCAAGAATAGGAGCCAGTTCAACTGAACCATCAATTTTTATGATTTCAACATCCATTCCTTTACTTAAAAAGTAGTTTTTGGCAACCGTTGGATATTTGGTTCCAATGGTTACATGTCCGACTTTTGAAAACAATTCATTTTCTGGTAAAGAAGCCACAATAAACTTACATTTCCCCAATTGAAGATCGAGCATTTCATAATAATCTTTGCCACCTTCAATTAAGGTGTCTTTTCCAACAACTCCAATATCAGCTACACCATGTTCTACATAAGTAATACAGTCATTGGATTTGACAAGGAAGTAATGAATATCATAAACACTGTCATCAAAAACGAGGGCTCTTCCTTTGTTTTTAAGACTTTCAATTCCATATCCACATTCTTCCAACATGGCAACAGTTTGTTTTTCTAGTCTCCCTTTTGTAAGGGCAATGGATAAACTCATCGTACTTCCTCCTTTACTTCAATTGTATCTTTTTTCCAGATAGAACATTGCACACATGTTCCATCTTTTCTTAATTCTTTTGCTTTTTTATACGCTTCCACTTGTTTAGAAACTGGATAATAAACAACTAATTTTTTTGTTTCAATATCTGGTAAGACATCTAGTAAATAATCAAGTTTTACTGAAAATCCACAAGCAGGCATATCTCTTCCAAATTTTTCTAATAAACGATCATAACGACCCCCGTTTAATACAGAATGACCAACTCCAGATACATAACCTTCAAAGATAACACCTGTATAATAGCGATAATGAGGAACTTTTCCTAAATCGAAGGTAATGGAAGAAGCAACTCCCAAATGTTCTAAGGAAGCATATAAATCTTTTAATGATAAAACGACATCTTTAATTTCATCATTAAAGCTTAATTCTAAAGCTTCATCTAAAACGGAAACATCTCCTGATAGAAAAGGCAATTTCATAAAGAAGTTAAATGCTTTTTTAGAAACATGGGCTTGTTCTAAGAATTCTTTTAACTCCACCATACTTTTACGATTGATCAAATCGCTTAATTTCTCACTTGATAAATTAAAGTAAGAACTTGCTTTTTTAAAGAAATTCACATTTCCAATTTCTAATGTATATTGTGTGTTTAAAGATTCCAATACATCGATAGCGCATAGAATAACTTCTAATTTACTTTTAGAAAATCCAATACACTCAATGCCACAATCAGTAATTTCACTTTGTTTTCCCCCAAAGACTTGTCTTACTTTATAAACATTGGATGTATAACGAAAACGATAAGGACCTTGAATATCTTTAAATTTAGTAGAACAGACACGAGCAATTGGTACTGTCATATCACTTCTCAGTGTTAAGATACGTCCATTGGAATCAAAGAATTTATACTTATCTTCTTCAACGATATTTTCATATGCATTGGAATAAGTTGAATAGAATTCTATTGTTGGCGTCATCACTTCTTCATAACCATATGAATCAAAAATTGATTCAATTTGATTTTGAAGATGTTTTTTCTTTTTCGCATCCTGTTTGATTAAATCTCTCATTCCTTCTGGCATTTGAATCTGTTCCATAACTGTTCCTCCCTTTTATAAAAAAAGCTTCCATCCCAAAGGACGAAAGCTAACTTACGTGGTACCACCTTATTTTATGTACAATGTACACCTCAACCCTTTAACGCAGGTTCACGTTATAAACTACTCTAGTTCATCTATACGGCTCCAAGCTGTGTTCAAGTAACTAAGCTCTTCTTTTCCACCAAACAAGAAGTCTCTATCAACATCATTACTCTACTATGTCTTATCTTCGCTTTTTTTATATTTAAAATAATATGAAAATTCAAATCAATTGTCAACTACCAATCTCATAAGGCAAGCCACCTAGAGTAAACAGTATTTCCTCGGAATTCATAGAATCCATTGTGTCCAATAATTGGATGGCTCTTTTTTGACTCGCTTTATTTAATCTAATTTCATCTACTCTTCCACAAGGGTGTGTACAAACAAAACAATCTGGAACAACTTTTCTTTTATCTTCTCTTAAAATAGATATCCAATCATCTACATCTTTATCTTCTTTTACATCTTTCAAACAAGATAAGATATGTTCTCTTTCCACTTCATTTGTTGAATCTATCGCATTTAATAAAGCAATCATGCATCCAAAACAAGTCAATATTTTTTCTTTCATATTTATTCTACACTCTTTAAACTTTCTATCATATCGATTCTTTTTAGAGTAAAATGGGTCACAATATTCACAATCAACGTAAATAAACAAGATAAAAGAGAGGCATAAAGATAAGATTGAATCTTAATTTGATAAATAAATCGACATCTTTCAATCTCAACAGTAGAAACTACAATATGTGTTAAGAAGTAGCCAAAAATCAATCCCAATAAAATACCGATAAATGTTAAAATAATATTCTCTTTGGTGATATAGTTATCTACTTCTTTATCATAAAATCCCAATACCTTTAATGTCGCAATTTCTCTTTTTCTTTCATTGATATTAATATTGGATAAGTTATATAACACAACAAAGGCCAATAATGCTGATAAAATAATTAAGATGTAAACAACTTTATCCAATGACTTCAACATATCCCCTACTTTTTCTATTAAATTCGACATATAAGATACATTCACAATCTCATCATACGATAATAAATGACGACTTAAAGCATCTTGATCACAAGAATCAGTTGTATGAAAATAAACTAAATTGCAGCTAAAATCAAACCCAAGAGATATAAGTGTTTTGCTGTCAATAAAAGCATAGTGATCCACATAGTTATCGACAATGGCAGATACTTGTAAGGAATACGTATGATTATTTAAATCAGTCAATTCAATAGAATCCCCTACCTCAATATTTTTTAGATCAGCAAATTTTTCTGTAATAACCACTTTTCCAGATTCCAATCGAACGTTCTCTTTTGTTTTTGAATCTATTAAATTCACAACATCGTATAAAGACTGTTCATCTTCACCTACAAATAAAGTGATATCCGTATTGTCAAAACTGCAACTGATCGCATCTACCTGGGATATCGATTCAATAGAAGAAACAGTAAAGATTTCATCTAGTTTTTCATCCGCATCATTCACATAGGCATATCCATCGAAAGTAAAGACTTTTCCATATTGAGAAGTTGGAATATCAACAATGGAATCTTTAATCCCAAAGCCACACAACATTAAAGCCGTGCATCCTGCAATCCCAAAAATAGTAACGCAGACTCTTTTTTTATAACGAAATATATTACGAGCAATGACTTTTTGTGAAAAAGACATCTTATTCCAGATAGGACTCTTTTCCAACAAAATCCTCTTTCCCATTTTCGGAGCTTTTGGTCTCATAAGGTTGGATGGTTTTTCTTTTAACTCTTTTAAGGCCGTATAAATACTCACACCAGCAACACAACCAATAGAAATCAAAATACCAAGTATTGTTGTAGTAAGATTGGCAAGATACTTCAAGGAAGGAAGGTCAAATAAAATCGTATAAATATTATTAATCATATACGGAAGATAGATAATTCCTACAATTCCTCCAATCGTTCCTCCAAAGATGGTTGCCAATAAGCTAAATAAAGCATATTTAAATAAGATATAAGTATTAGAAAACCCCATGGATTTCATAGTTCCTATCTCTAATCTGTCATCTTCAACCATACGATTCATTGAGATTAACGAAACCAAAATTGCGACCGCAAAGAAAACAACCGGGAAAATACCTGCTAAATTTGATATGGAATTGGTATCATCGATATAAGAAGAATAAGTAGAATAATTTGTTCTGTCATAGATATACCATTTTGGATAAGAAATCTCTTCTAAATCAGTATAGGCATCCGCAATTTTTTCATCCACTTCTTTTTTGCTAGATTCATATTCACTATAGGAAGTGTTATATGTATCTACACCTTTATCATATTCTAATAAAGATTGTAAATAGGTATCATAACCTTGTTGGTATGATGCAAGAGACGCATTATAAGCTGCCAAACCACTCTGATATTGTCTAAGCCCTTCATTGTATTGAGAGTATCCAGTCTCATACGCTAAAAGTCCTTGTTTGTATTTGGCATAATTATTGTTGTAGTCTTCTAATTTTATCTCGTATTCTTGTTCACCATTCTCTAATTGTGCAATGTTTGTCATGGTTTGATCCATTGAAGACTTTTTAGTTTCATAATTTGATTTATCTTGTTGTAAAGAGATGATTTGTTGTTGAATCCTCTCTTTTTCTTCTTGTGACAAATCCGGATTCTCTAATTGTTGTGAATATGTATCAATCAATGTTTGATATTCAGAAATTGCTGATTCTACTTGATTGTATGCTTCCTTAAAAGAAGAGATTGTATATCCATTTGATTCCAATTGAGATTCTATAATTTGCATATTTTCATCAAGAGATGTCTTAGAATCATTTAATACTGCAGCATAAGTATCTAATTCTTCTTTGGATGCATCTAAAGAGGCTTTGGTGTTATTCAATATACTTTTTGATTGATCTAATTGCGCTTTGGTTTCATCCAATGTATTTTTTGCCACTACAAGTTGATTGGCTGCACTATCTAATTCTTCTTTAGAAGAAGATAAAGTAGAAGAAGCTGTATCAATTTCTTCTTTGGCACTATCTAATTCGTTTTTGGCATCATTTAATTCTTTATATGCTTCTTCTTTTTGCGTTTCAATTTCTTCTTTCGCATCCTTTAAAACAGAATCATAACGTGCTTGTTGACGTAATTCTTTGATTTCTTCTATTGAATCCATTACTTCTTCAACCGATGATGTATATTGTTCACTTCCAGTTGTATAAGAATCCACATCCTTCACAGTACAATAGATTGAAGAAAAGTAATCCTGATCAAAATTAGTTGGAAGAACATAAGAATAATAATTAATTGTTCCCGAACCGATAGAAGTAGACCCTCTACCACCCGTTGTACCCGTATAATTAAAATAAAGAGCACTATCAATAGTTCCTACAATCTTTACTGTTTTTTCTTTAAATACATCATCTTCTAAAGTAATCGTATCTCCAATATTTAGATTTCTTCCTTCCAGCATTAAATCTTCAACCACAATCTCATTATTGGATTCTGGAAGTCTTCCTGAAACTAAAGTAAGCGTGTTTAAAGAAGAAGGAATAGAAGATACATTTAAAACAACTTCCGTTTCATCAATCATTGTCAATGTATCCTTTGAATAAGAACCTTCTACATTTTCAATATTTTTTACTTTTTTTAATTCGACAATATCCTCATCCGTTAAACCAAGAGTGGATATCACTTTCACATCATACGTATGATGATTGGCTAAGTAATCACTCAAAGTAGCCATCATATCTGGAGCAGTTGCCTGCAAGCCACTAAAAGCAAAGACTCCTAACATACTCATAATCATGAGTGATAAAAATCTTGGAAATGATTTTTTAATCGTACGAATGGAATTTGTCCAGATTCGATTTTTCATTCTACCACTCAATTTCCTCTATTGGTTTTGGATGTTCATTTAAGATAACTTGTTCTACCTGTCCATTTTTGAATTTAATCACTTTATCAGCCATAGGAGCGATGGCACTGTTGTGGGTAATGATTAAGACCGTCATACCTTGTTCTCTACAAGTGGATTCTAATAATTTTAGAATTTGTTTACCTGTTTTATAATCTAAAGCTCCGGTTGGCTCATCACACAATAGTAATTTTGGGTTTTTTGCGAGTGCTCTTGCGATTGCCACACGTTGTTGTTCTCCACCACTTAGTTGACTTGGAAAATTATCCATTCGATCTTGAAGTCCTACTTCTTTTAAGATGATTTCAGGTTGTAGATGGTCCGCACATAACTGAACAGCTAATTCCACATTTTCTAAAGCCGTTAAGTTTTGTACTAAATTATAGAATTGAAAGACAAAGCCTATATCATTTCTACGATATTCAATTAATCGTTTCCCTTTGCATTCAGTAATATCGACTCCATCCACAAAAAGTTTTCCTTGTGTGGCATCATCCATTCCACCAAGAATGTTTAAACAAGTTGTCTTACCTGCGCCCGATGGTCCTAAAATACAAACAAGTTCTCCTTTTTCAATTTCGAAAGAAGTATGATCCAATGCTTTTACTTCCACTTCTCCTGTTTGATAGATTTTACTAATATCTTTACATTCTATATATGCCATAAACAACAACCTCACTGATAATTTATTATAACGCAATTTCACAAAATAAAAAAAGGTATCCATTCAGATACCTTTAGACTCTACGAATCGCAGGATATACAGGAATTCCCTTTTTAATAATACGAGCATATAATGGTCTTCCCATTGCCTGATAATATCGTTTTAAATCCGGTTCATTTAAAACCAGAATATCCGCAAGTTTTCCTATTTCTAAACTACCTCTATCACTTAAACCTAAAGCCTTGGCCGGATTACAAGTCATTCCTTTTAATATCTGCCATTCTGGCTCATTTTGTCCATAAAATAATAGATTTCCCATAGAATGTAAAGAAACAACACCCGGTTTACAAGAAATCAAATAATTCTTGGTATTTTTACAATCTTCTAGATTCTCTAATACAGGTTGAAACGCATCCACTTGAATTAAATCCTGTAATAAAGGATTTGGATTTTTATAATGTTTGGTCATACAGATTGTCAGCGTCCCATTCATTTGATGATAGTAATAACACTCTTCTGCTTTACGATAGACATCCCACTTAGAACGACCAGGTGGTAATTCAAAACGTGGTTCTATCAATCCTGGAATGACAGCACGACTGGCAGCATCAATGACATAGGTGCCATCTTCAATCCATTTATGGTAATCGTGTTGGCCTATATCAATGATTTTATCATGATAAAGCGCAATAAAAGCATGGCGGTAAATCGTGAATTTGTCATCACAGGTATATAAATTTCCTATGTTTTTTATTATAAGTGTCGCAAACATGTCAAACTCCTTATCTATTATGACAGTTTTGGACATAAAATCCACCAAAACTTTACAAAAATAATTGACTAATCGACTAATATTCTTGAAACCAAGACATCACAAGAATGTATGGAATGACCAAACATTTCTTTTGATTCTGCTTTTACATTATGATTTAAAATATCCTGACAACCTTTCTTAATTTGTGATATAACTTCTCTTTCAATTGGACAAATCCCATGACTTGGATACAAACAATCAAAAGAATCCATTTGTTCTAACTTTTCTAATGAACAGATATTTGCCTGTAAATTACGCATAGGACCAAACATAAAGATGTCACCATTCTTTTGAATCGGATCACCACTAAATAAGATTCTTGAATCTATATCCAATAAAGCAATGGATCCGGGTGTATGGCCAGGAATGTGAATCACTTGAATCTTTCGATTTCCTAAATCCAGAATATCCTGATCCCATACAGGATGAATTTTTCCTTTATAATTTACGCATTCACTTGGATGCATATACACCCATTCAAATTGTGAATTCGAACCTATATGATCCATATCTCCATGGGTATTTATACATTCAATTGGTAAGTCTGTATACTTTTGGGCAATATCTTTAGCATTTTTTGTATGCATACCACTGTCAATTAATAAAGCACTTTTTTTACCAATTAGAAGAAAAAATCGAACACCTTCTTCATCAAATTGAATGGTATTTTCATTAATAGATAACACATTTAATTCCATAAGGACCTCTTTCTAATCTTATTATACTTTAATTATTGCGAAATACACAAATTGAATTTTTATTTTAAAAACAAAATCCCAAAAATCAAAAGCGTTTGTTCACGAATTATGCACTAATTTGTGTATATAGCACAATAAAACTACATTTTTTTAGATTGAGAAGCCATAGGAAAACTTATATTTTTGTATATAATATGAATTGTAAATAAGGAAAAAAATGGAGGTAACATCATGAACAATTTAGCTGCAAGTATTTTATTAAGAAACAATGAAAGCACAATGCCAGGCTGGGCCAATGCAGAAAGATATGAATATTGTGACAGTCAAGGTTATTCATTGTTGTATCGTATTTTTCATAGATAATATTTTAAGGCATCGTAAAGATGTCTTTTTTTATGCATAATAAAAAGGACCTTTCGGTCCTTAAATAATTTCTTATTTGTAGAAGTGAAGAACGAAGTTATCTGCACCTGCATAAGATACATAATAATATAGAAGTACTCCACCATTACGATTGCTGATAAATGCACCATAGTTTTGAGCATAGGCTACAGCTGAATTGTTGTCAGTAAATACACGAGTTTCACTAGAAATCAATGTCTTTCCAGAAGCGAATGCTTGTTCATTGGCATCTGCTGTTGTGTCTTTAGTTCCTGTATAAGTTGTGATTTGTTGAGTATAATCCGAACTAATCCATCCATCAACACCATTGATTTTAATATGATCCCAAGTTGCACCATTCGAATCTTGCTTTGATTCATAAACATCAACAACCATATTCGCTACTAATGGTGATAAAGTGTTTTGAGAATATTGAGTACCAGCATCTGTACGAACAGCTAATTCATAAGCTAAGATTTTTTCACTCTTTACTACACCAGTTGCACTAGGTGTTGTAGAAGAACTAGAGCTATCTTCTTTCCATCCATAAGCATAGAAGTGAGCACAATACCCATTTGCATCATATGTAACTTGATATTCAATGACTTGACCTGTTTTGTAGTACAATTCATAAGAATAGTATTTCGCATAACTTAAAGCTTGATCATTAGTATTGAATACTTTTGCTTCACTGGTCATTTCATTATAACCTGGACTTGGGAAAGAATCTTGGGCACAAATTGGTGTGGATACCATCATAGCACCTGACAATAATAATGTTGAAGACATTAAAGCTGCCAAACATTTTTTGATTAGATTTTTCATAATTTTCAATCTCCTTAACTATTTTTATGATATCACTATTTTTACAACTTACAATCACATTTTTAAGCGTCTTTCCATCACATCTGGATGTGTACAATATAACAGTGCCGTATCCATGCTAATCTTTCCTTGTCGATATAAATTCAATAAAGATTCATCCATCGTGATCATCCCTTCGTTTTTACAAGATGACATTGTATTTTCAATTTGATGAAGTTTTCCCTCCCGAATTTGGGAGCGAATCGCAGTATTCACCTTCATTACTTCAAATACAGGAATGACCTTACCATCGATACCAGGAACCAATTGTTCAGATACTACAGCATGTAAAACCATAGATAATTGCGAACGAACTTGTTCTTTATTCGATGGAAAAGAATCCACTATACGATCAATGGTATTGACAGCACCCACAGTATGTAAAGTTGATAAAAGTAAATGTCCAGTTTCAGCCGCTGTAATCGCTGTGGCAATGGTTTCACTATCTCTCATTTCTCCCAATAGAATTACTTCAGGCGTTTCGCGTAAAGCGGCTCTTAAAGCATGTAAATACCCCTGGGTATCGTGCAACACTTCTCTTTGCGAAACAATTCCTTTTTTATGAGAATGAAGAAATTCGATTGGATCTTCAATGGTGATGATATGGGCATTGCGATTCTCGTTGATTTTATCAATGATACAAGCAAGCGTCGTTGATTTTCCTGAACCAGCTGGACCGCTGACCAAAACCATCCCCTTTTTCTCTTTCCATAAATCAATAATATTTTCAGGAATTCCATATTCTTCAGGAGTTGGAAGTGAAAATTTCACTACACGCAAAACAGCTGCCTGACTATTTCTTTGGCGATATGTATTGACACGGAAACGCCCCACATCCCGAATGGAGATAGAAAAATCATCATCACCTGTATCTAAAAAGTTTTGATAATTGGCATAATTGCTTAATGCATAAATCTGTTGAATTAAATCCGCACAATCATCCGGCATTAAGCGGGTATTGCCTTGTTTTTCAATTGCGCCTTTTATCTTGTACGCATAAGGAGCACCTGCTACAAAAAAGATATCGGATGCATCTTTTTGTACAGCTTCTTCTAATATTTGTCTAATTTCCATTTTCTGCCTCCTTCACTCGATAGGAAGTAATCTCATTTTCTTTCAAAACAACAGAAAGAACTTGTTTTTCATTCATAGGTATGGAAAAAGAAATCATTCCATTTTCATCTTTATACTCAATTTGATTTTCTTCGATAAAAGAGTTCATATCCTCTTGTTTTTGTATACCCTCAATTAAATATTGCGCCTTTGAATCGGCTTCATAATAAGAAGTAACCTGTTCTACTTCTTTACTTGCCGTAGCCTGATTCTGTTGTGCTTTTAAATGTGTTAATAAACAAACAATGCACATTCCAAGTACAACGAAGATCAATAATACAGTAGGAACACCTAGACCAATGGTCATCCCTCTTCTTGTCTTTTTCATGATCGATCCCCCTTATAGAAAGGAATGGATACTAACACATTCCCATCTTGTTCAATAGATAATACATAATGAGGATACGATTCGTTACTATATTCAATAGTCATAATATAATAGGAATTCTGATTTTCTTCAAACTGTTCATCAAAAGTATACGTTCCTTCTTGAATTGTTTCATTTGTTTCAATATAGTTTTGTGCAAATTCTAAAGCTTCTTTTGTCTGATTAGCTCTTTGATTGGTCACGTATGAATTTGAATAAATTTGAATACAGATCATAGCGGATAAAGAAAAGAAGAAAATCACAAATAGAAATTCCATTAGGAAGGAAAATGAATGCGTCATTTTATGCATATCATTCAGCCTCCTTTCGGATTGTGTAATTTAATTCTTTCGTAATACCATCTTTAGTAAACGTTATGGAACATAAAGAATCTTCAAGTTGAAATGTAAAGTCATCACAAACAAATAACTTCTCTCCCAGACTTCCATCCATTTCATATCCCGAAACAAGAGATGCTTCTTTTAAATACCCTTCATCTAAATAAATATACGTTTCTAATCTTCCTGTTTTTAAAACAAGGTAATCTTCCTTTATTTCAATATCATCACAAGACTTTAACTTATTTGATAAATAAGAAATAGGTGTATGCACTTCTGCTTGATAAGCATTATCATCATTCATTTTTTGATAGCCTTGAATCTGCATCATCATAAATAAGAAAGCACAACAAACAAATAAAAGTAATAAAGAAAGAGAGAACAATGTATTTACATTCTTTGTATTATTCATTGACATCTCCTTTCCGGTATACAACATAGTTTGGCATGATATTCGATCCTACATATTCATAATAAACACGGTATCGACTCTCATTAACATAAATGCCGTATTCCTTTTCAAGATAATCAATTGATTCTGGGTAACAACCTTCAACACTGTAACATTCTAAAATCGCATTCTTTACAGATGTTTCTACCCTTTCCAAATCTTCTTGACTTGATGAAGTATCCAGTCCTTGAAATCCATATAACAGACAAATAATCATAACTCCAAAGACAAGAATACTGATTAAAATACTCTTATCCTTCATAACACTACCCCAATGACGACATAATACCCATTAATGGCATCATAATGGATAATAAAATAATACCTACAATCAAAGAAAGAACAGCCACAATGGTTGGTTCAATAATATTTAAGAAGCGAGAAGTCGAATCAACTACTTCATTTTGATATAAATCCACTAATTTCTTTAATACTTCTTCTTGTTTTCCAGATTTCATTCCAATGTTCAGCATGGATACATACGTTCCTGAATAGACTTTCTGATGATTCATAGCCGATGAAAAAGATTGTCCTGCTTTCATATCTTCCTGTACTTTTATCATTTTCTCTTTTAGAACAGGATGAGTAATAAAGGAAGGAATGTATTCCATTGTTTCTTCTAATGGATATCCACTGGAAACAAATAAGGATAATGCGTAAGTCATCTTCGCTAAAGACATACTCATATATAATTTTTTCGTTAAAGGAAATTTCGATAAGAAGTTTTCAAAGAAATTTCCATCCTTTTTAAATTTTGAAGATAATAAGAAAATTAAAATAATAATAAAGACAATCACTAAAATCACAAAGCTTACCAGGGCAAAGACTTTTCCAAAGTTCATCATCATTTTTGAAAAACTTGTCAGTGATCCACCCATATTCTTCATCACTTCTTCAAAGACAGGTAATACTTTAAAGACAAGAATTCCCACAATGATTGTCATCATACAAAGAAGAACAAATGGATAAGTAGTGGCTTCTTTCATACGGTTTGCCATATCTTCTTCTCTTTCGTAATAAAAGGATAATTCTTTCATAACCGTATCTAAACGACCATTTAACTCTCCAATTTCAACTAATTTTTCTAAATAAGAATCAAAAGCTTGCGATTCTACAATCGCTTTGGTGAAATTTCCATATTCAAAATAAGATTTCTTTACCTCTTTGGCAACTGCCTGTAAGTTGGATTCCATCGCATTTTCTTCGATTAAGGACAATCCCTCATCAATACTTAAACCGGATGAAAGAATCGTTTCCATTTCTCTTGTGAATATATATTTTTCTTGTATTGTTAGCTGATTCATAAAAACACTCCTTAATAATGATACACTTCTGAATATTGACCTTCATAGTCCTTGGATGAATCGGAGAAAGTTGGATCCATTAATTCCCAACTGTTTCCTTCAAAGTAAACTTTAGGATTCACCCAACCCGTTCCCTGCAGGTATACCTCGCACCATGCATGATATTCGATATCGGTATTTCCTACAATCACTCGACACGGTATTTTCTGTATTCGACACATGGCAGCCATGATAGCTGCGTAATCAAAACAGATTCCTTTTTTCTTTTTTAGAGAACCATCAATATCTGGTAATGCATACCCATCCGCTAAAGACTCCGCTTTACTTTCATCATAAGATAAGTTATTGAGTACATATTGAAAGATATGATAGACACGAGTTAAGTCGTTGGTATCACCTTTCGTTGCTTTAAAGGAAGCCGTCACCACTTTGGAACTGCTGTTGTAGTTGACAATCTGGCTTGGATATAAGTAAGGAGACAAATCATTTTCAATCGATGCATTAATCGTTGTGGAAGCGATGACTGCATAACTGGTTCCCTCTACTTGTTCTAGAATCTTAATATCGTAATTTCCACTTCCTAGTTGTAAAGGAATTCCTACAAAAGAAGTTGAAGTAATATCATAATTATAGTTATTTCCATCCTTTGATACTTGTAACTTTACTTTCACACCTGGATTACTAATTAACTGAATTCCAATGTATCCCTGTGAACTGTTTGAATAATCCACACTTGCCACACTTCCATCACTTAAAACAGAAGTACAAGGAAAACTGGTGTATAAAACCTGATCTTTTGTTACAGCCGCAGTTTCCGGATAATCACTACTAGGATAATCACTATCTGTAGAAGTACTGCCACAAGCAAACATACTTAAGCACAACAAAAACACCAAAGGTATTTTTTTCATTTTTTTCATACTCTTATTATAACCAACCAAACTCTAAAAAAAAACCGCTTTTTATTTTGATCATTTTTGTATAATGTAGTCGATGTTTCGTCTTACTAATGTTGATTTATCTTGTAAAAGGAGAAGCTTGTATTCTTTATTTTCTTTTAAAAATTGTAAGTCTTCCATCATCATAGAATAAATTTTAAAGGCAGAGTCATAATCCATACCATGTATTTGTTGATCTAACCCATTGGCAAAATCAAAGGATTTCTTTTCTAAATAAGCAATACTTTCTTTATTATTCATGACTTAAGTATAGTAAAAAAGATAGAAGCAAACAACTTCTATCCATTTAACTCTTGTAAAGATTTCGCATCTGTAATACCGGCTCCCACATTTGGATTGACTGTTGAATAAGCCACATCCCATCCAAAACAAGCAACTAAAACAACACAAATTGGTATTAAAACCTTTTTATTCATTCGTAATAAAATATTATCAAGTAACGGAGCCAGGGCGTACACAATCGCAAAGCCACCTACACCAAAAGCTAATAAACCTTCCGCACAGACTCTTCCATTGATATTGAGAAAATAGCCTGAATAGTCCCACCATTTTAATCCATTGTGTGTGAGCTCTAAAATCCAGCCTGTCATATATTCTAAAATGCCACAAACTAGAATTGTGAATGAAAATTCCTTAGCAGGATTCTCTCGAAAGCGAAACAGCAATAATAAAATTACGATTCCACCAGAACCATAAATAGGCAGCCAAGGTCCATGAAGCATACCACGGTTGACAAATTCACCTTCGGATACAAATCCCATCACCGCTTCAAAACACCATCCAATAATACAAACAATAAAGAAGATAAGAATGAGATTTAATAAAGTGTAATGACGATAATACTCAGTCGATTCTAATAAAGGCTCTTTATCCTTTTCAGGAGTAGGATTTAAACGAGATGGATATCGATTTTGAGCAACGGCTTGCTTATAAGCATCGATTTTATGTTGAATCAACATCGCATCACGATACGAAACTTCAATATCATCAATATGCCATATTAAACCAAAAGTATTGGCAAAGAAAGCAGAAATTCCATTTCTTTTAGCAACTTCAATTTTAGGAGCATTCATCATATGAATCACATCACCATAAGCTTGATCAATGATGTCCTTAGAAGCCACTTTGTATAAATAAATATCCTGTAATTTTTCTATTCCTTCAGTATTTTGTTCCTTACAACGATTATGAACATATACATAATATTCAGCGTACGTTGCTTCCTTGTATGGAGTGACAAATAAAATATTTAGAATACCAACCGTAACATAGCTTAAAATATCCCAAGGAAGAAACGTAATATCCAATTTAAAGAATTCCCATTTATGGCCATACATCATCTTTCTTGATAAAGTAATTGCCTCATTGGGACTTAAAGAAGGATTCTCCGCAACGATATAAGGAACTAAAAAGTAAGAATAGTGCTTCACAAATCCACCTATTATCGTTAGATCCCATAACAGTTCATAAATAGAAGTGACAAGCATTGTAAGAGATGCCTTAGACCATTTTTTAACACGTAATAAGAAAAACATTCGTTTCAAAGGGACTTCTTTATACATTCTTCCTTCTAAGAATATTCTTTTGTATATGACACGATAAACATTGACAAAGAAAATCCAAATCAACAGTAATACCAATAAACTCAAAACAATAAAAATCGATGTTGCGATGCTTGTGGATTGCGTAATATTGGTTATCGCCTGAATGATCTGTAAAAGAATGGAACCCGAAGAAACACTGTTGACAGCCATCGCAAAGATTCCTCTTTTTCTTCCAATTTCAAAACCACCAATTTTTATACCACTTTCCTGTACGATTTGTTGTTGTTCATTCGCAGTATCCGATGCTGATTTTAGATTTCCTTCTATAATATCTTCATAAACCGTATCAAATCCACTAATCAGTCTATTTCTTCCGACACCTACAACATTCTCATCCGTTGCGACAGGACTAACATAGTCAAAAGCTGACATCGCAATGGTATTGGATGTTCCAATGATGGATGCGAACAATAATAATATTAAAAAATAGAAATAATGCTGCTTTAATGATTTACGCGCATGTTTCTTTAATCTTCTTCTATCAAACATAATCTCTCCAAACATACATAAATTACTTTACTTTTGTATAAAAATCAAGAATAGGTCTTCCAATAATTTTGAAAAAGTACTTGAAAAAGTAAAATTTCTTTCATATAATAGTCAAGTACACGGGGTCGTGGCGGAATAGGCAGACGCAGCGGACTTAAAATCCGCCGGTAATAAAACACCGTGAGGGTTCAAGTCCCTCCGTCCCCACCATGTATAAATAAACACATCATTTGATGTGTTTTTTTTATCTTATATAGTCTTTATATTTTTCTTTCAATTCATCATATGCCTCTAAGACTTTGTCTGGAATATCCACTCTGGCAATATAATTTTTCCCTTTTGGTCCATAGCCATCTATCTTTAACCGTGATATTTCACTGATATGTAGTTGAAGATAATGCTCTAATGTCCACATAGACCATAAATCTTTAGAAAAAGTAAAGTCAGAGTTTAATGATACTTGATAACTACAATAGTTAATGATTTTTTTATCTGGTGCATATTTCCTTAAAGTCGCATCAATTCTTTGTTGCATAGATCCATCATGAATCAGTCCAATCGATGAAAAAGAGATATGATTCTTTTCTAGTAATTCCAACAAATTTGTGATATTACTTCCACAATTTAAAGATTCACATTCTAGATAATCAGCATGAATGCCATATTTATGAAAGATATAACGATCAAAAATTTCAGCTTCACTGCACCCTTCAATCTCTAAATAAGGATACAATTCATTCACACTTTTAATAAAATCATCCGTTGTATGGCCATATCCACCGACAATAACACTTGTTCTACATACTTGATGGATAATCGCATCCGCAAATATATCCGCTCCTAATAAGATACTGCCACCAAATAAAACCAATACATCGACCTTACAATCATTTAGATTTTCAACATCTCTTCTTTGAAGATAGGAAGAGATGATATTGATATTTTCAATATCTGTCATATTAATTTTTTAAAGACTTCTCCTTTAAAAAGTCTGTGATTTTCTTCCAGTCTTGTTTACTCTTCTCTTCACTTTTTCCGTTTAAAGCTCCCATAAAAGGTAAATAATCTAGTCTTGACAACAACATAATTTCACGATAAAAACGAGTACTAATTGGTGCATATAGAGGATAACGAGAAGGGATGGTATCATACACATACGATACCTTTGAGACTAAATAAGAACCAATTCCCTTTCCTTGATTTTCTTCATTGACAGCTAAATAGCCTAAATAATAACGATCCTTTTCATCTTTACACAATCCAGCTGATGCCACTAATTCATCGTCTTTTAAAACAAGAGTGCAATAGGTTTTAAAAGTCTCTCGATCACTTGAAATCATTTCTTCACACTCTTCTTTTGAAAAAATATCTAAATTCACAAATAACTGCACCCATTTTTCTTTGTATTTTTCGCTAAAAAGAACAACACGATATCCTTGTGGTACTTCTTTTACTTTATGAAATGTATTTCTTGGAAGAATCATTCTTCCCTTTATTTCTTTTTTCATATTCTCACCCATCCCACTATAACATATTTTGAAAACTTAATCATTTTTGATAGAATAATTCAAGAAAAGAAAGAAGGATGTTTTATGTGGGCTTATGAAGGTGTATTTTACCAGATTTACCCAATTGGATTTACGGGTGCTCCTTATCATAATGATGGAATCACAGTCAATCGTATTTCTAAGTTAATCGACTGGGTGGATTATTTAAAGGATTTAGGGATTGATTCCATTCTTTTAAATCCCATTTTTGATAGCGATGAGCATGGATACGATACCAGAGATTTTAAAAAGATCGATTGTCGATTAGGAACAAATAATGACTTTAAAGAAGTCTGTAAAGTCTATCATGAACATGGCATTAAGATTATGCTGGATGGTGTTTTTAACCATGTAGGAAGAGGATTCTTTGCCTTTAAGGATGTACAGGAAAAGAAATGGGATTCCATCTATTCTGACTGGTTTTATATCCACTATGACGGGAATTCTAATTATGATGATGGATTCTGGTATGAAGGATGGGAAGGACATTATGAACTTGTGAAATTGAATCTTCAAAATCCACAAGTTGTTCATTATTTACTGGATTGTATTCAATACTGGATACAAGAATTTGATATAGATGGATTAAGATTGGATGTGGCTTATTCTTTAGACAGAAATTTTTTAAAGACATTGCGACAAGAAACACCAAAAATGAAAAAAGATTTTGCCCTAATGGGAGAAGTTTTATTTGGCGATTACAACTTAATTGTCAATGATGAAATGTTGCATAGCTGTACAAACTATGAGTGCTATAAAGGTATTTATTCTAGTTTTAATTCTATGAATTTATTTGAAATCGCTCATTCTTTACATCGACAATATGGATCCGATCCATGGTGCATTTATAAAGGAAAGCATTTAATGACCTTTATTGATAACCATGATGTCACTCGTATTGCTTCTATTTTAACCAACAAAAAACACATACCTCTAGCTTTTGGATTATTATTATCTATGCCAGGTGTTCCTTGTATTTATTATGGAAGTGAATGGGCTCAGGAAGGTGAAAAAGCAGCCAATAATGATTATGACTTAAGACCTTGTTTTGAAAAACCTTTACCCAATCAATTAACACAAACCATCAAAGAATTCATTCGTGTTCGTCATGAATCCAAAGCCTTAAGTTATGGTGATTATACCAATATCATCATTCAAAACCATCAATTAATCTTTAAAAGAAGTATAGATAATGAAACAATATTTGTCTGTATTAATGCATCGGATCAGGAATACATTGCCTATCATAATGAATTGAATGGGAATGGGTATGAAATCTTATCTAAGAAAGAAATAAGCATGAATGGAAATGTTGTTTTACCACCTTATTCTATTCAATATATAAAGCGAGAGAATTAGAATTCTTTCGCTTTTACTTTTTGATTTAAAAAATCTTTAAATTTTGGATACCACCATTCCACATACCCGGCACGAGTCGGATGGATGGGATCTGCCATATAGAGTTTATATAATGTTTGATCAATTTGTAACATATCTTCATCATGCCATAAATCAAGGATACTGATATTCCATTTCTTACTGATTTCAATTAATTTCTCCACCATTTGTTCATATAACTCATCTGCATAAAAAGTGCCTGTATAAAAGTAGACAGGACAATGCCATGTCTTTTTAACATAAGCAATAATATATTCAATTGCTCCACATATGGTTGTGATATCAAAATCGTCCATTTCATAAGAAACACTAATAGTTCCTAACTCCTTCTTTTGAGAAGCATCATTGGTCGAACATTGGCATACAAAAGCATCTATGGAAGTGTTTTTATCAATTTTTCTTAAGCGTTCAATATAAGACTGTTTCTTTAGTCCATCCTCTACCAGTGTTGTTCCATTGACAGCTTCTTTTATTGTACAAATTCCATCCATTCTTTTTAAACATTCAACAAAGGACTGTTCAAAAGAACAAGCACCTAATGTAACCGAACTGCCTAAAAATAGAATTCGTTTCCCTTTTAAAATAGATGATTCATCGACCTTATAATTTTCTAAATGATATTTCTCTTGATTTCCTGGAAGTTGTTGTAAAGAATTAACTTTTTCATACATGTCTATATCTTATCATAAACTGTTCTTTAATTAAATGTTATAACATTTCCTTGAAAAGAAAATAAGATTGTTTTAAACTACATTTAGGAGGATTTTTATGACTGAACAACAATTAGCGAAATATTTTGACCATACGTTTTTAAAAGCGTATGCAACAAATGATGATTTAAAGAAATTATGCGAGGAAGCAAAAGAAATGAATTGTGCCATGGTTGCGATTAATACAGCCTGGGTCAAATTCTGTAAAAAACAATTAGAAGGAACGGATATCCATGTAGGTGCCGCAATCTCCTTCCCTTTAGGACAAGCCGGATTAGAAAGTAAAATTGCCGAAACAAAAATTGCGATTGGTGATGGTGCGGATGAAATTGACTATGTGATTGATGTAGGTCAGGCAAAAATGGGAAACTGGGACTATATTGAATCAGAGATGGAAGCCATTGTTTCAATTTGTAAAGAAGCCAATGTGATTTCAAAAGTTATCTTTGAAAACTGTTACCTAACAAAAGAAGAAATTAAGCAGGTAGCTTTCATTGCCAAGAAAGTAAAACCCGACTTTATTAAAACATCAACTGGATTTGGTACAGGTGGTGCTACTTTGGAAGATGTAAAGATCATGGTAGAAACAGTAGAAGGATGTGTAAAAGTAAAAGCAGCAGGTGGTATTCGTGACTGGGCTACTTGTCAAGCAATGATTGAAGTGGGTTGTCAAAGAATTGGAACTTCTTCTTCTTTAAAGATACTAGAAGAATTTAGAGAGGCAAATCAATAATGAAACCATTACTTGTTCAACCCATTCATGATTATACAATTTGGGGATCCAACCATATTTCAAAAGCAAGAGGTATAGATTCTAATTATGGTACATGGTGGGAAATCTCAGCGCATCCTTATTGCACCAATAAGGTAACGAATTTAGGATATGAAACCACACTTCAAGAAGTGATTGATAAAGACCCTGACTCTATATTAGGACCTGGCTTCACTCTTCATGAAATGTTACGTTTAGCCTACCTGGATACACAGGATAAATTAAGTATTCAGGTACATCCATATGATGAATATGCAATTAAAAATGAAAACGACTTTGGAAAGCATGAAAGCTGGTACATTGTGGATGCCAAACCAGGAGCAAAGTTATGTGCGGGTACCAAAACAAATGATGTTGACCTGATTAAAAAAGCCATACAGGATGGAACACTGGAAGATTATATCAACTATGTTCCTGTTCAAAAAGGTGATTATGTCATTATTCCTGTTGGTATGCTTCATGCTCTAGGAAAAGATATCTTAGCCATTGAAGTAGGAACGAATTCAAATACAACGTATCGTTTCTATGACTACAATCGAAAAGATGCGAATGGGAATAGTCGACCACTTCATTTAGAAAAGTCTTTTGATGTATGTGATTTTAATCTAAAACCAACATTTGTTCCAGCTGAAAATAAAACAAGAACCATTGGAGATACACCTTACTACAAAGTCGATGAAATCTTTGCTGATAAAGACTGTACAATTGAAGTTGAAGATTCTTACTTTATTTTATCCAATATGGGAAAAGATACGACCATTCGTTGGGAAGATGAAACCATTGTTCTGCCTCAATACGATAGTGTATTTGTTCCTTATAGTGCCAAAAAAGTAACGATTGCTTCTGGTAGTCACTTATTATACTCAAGGCCAAAGAAAGAGAGATAATATGAAAACAATTTTAGTAACCGGAGCCAATGGATATTTGGCAAGTTATGTACGAAAAGAAAATCCACAATTCAACTGGATTTGTATGACAAGAAAAGATGCGGATTTATCTAATCCAGAAGATGTAGAAAAATTTTTAAGCACACAGACATTTGATTTATGCTATCACACAGCAGCCAATGCAACCACGGCTTTATGTGAACAAAATCCTGAGTTAGCTCATAAAATTAATGTCGAATCCACGCAAAAAGTCATAGAAGCCTGCAAAAGAAATAAGGCTCGATTAATCTTTAGTGCAACGGAACAATCTTTTAATGGAAAAGAAAAGAAAGGTCCTTTCAAAGAAGAAGAACCTTTAAAAGCTGTAACGGTTTATGGACAAAACAAGGCGGAATGTGAAAAATTAATTCAAGATCAATTAGAGGATTACTTAATTCTTCGTTACAGCTGGCAAATGGGATTATCTTGTCCTGGATTAAAGGCAAGTCCAAACATTTTATTCAATGTTATGAAAGCCATTCAAACCGATACACCTACCCTGTTTACTTGTAACGAAAAAAGATGTATGACCTATGCTAAACACTTAGCTTGTCAATTTGATAAGATTGTAGACCTTCCTACTGGTATTTATCATGTCGCCAATTCGAATGAATTCACAACCTACCAAGCGGCTGTGTATGTTGCCAAAACATTAGGATGCACTGATGAACAAATTGCTCGTATCATCTTACCTAATAAAGATCGTTATGCTGATCGTTTTAGAGATTATCGTTTGGATAACTCAAAATTAGCTTCTTATGGTATCACATTTGGAACGTTTGAAGAAAATGTACAAGAAGCTCTAAAAGATTTTGGATGGATCAAATAATGGCTTTAGAAGATGTAGTAGAAAGAGTTTATAAACAAGGATTTAACTGTTCAGAGTCATTAATTCAAGCGGCCAATGAATATTATGGTCTACATTTAACACAAGATGAATACAAACTCATCTCTGGTTTTGGTGGAGGAATGTTTGTTGGTAGTACTTGTGGTGCTTTAGCCGCTTCCATTGCTTGTGTTTCAAAAAAAGAAATTCAAGTAAAAGCGCATGATCAATTAGATACTTTTCGTCCTAATATCCAAAAGACGGTTCGTAACTTTAAAGAAGAATTAGGCGATACAGAATGTAAAAACATCAAACCTGTTTTTCATAATAAAGAAATCAAGTGTTTAAATACCGTTAAACATGCAGCCGTTGCTTTAGAGAAAACAATGAATGAATTAGGATATAAACCAATATAAAAAAAGGGCCGTATCAAATTTTTGATACAGTCCTTTTTTTACTTTTTCCCTAATAAACCTTCGATTGATTCAACAACACTACTAATTGTATCGGTATTCCCTTCTACTGTTTTAATTACGTTTTTGATATCTTTTTCTTTGACATCAAGACCGGTGACTTTTTTTATACCTTGTTGAGCAACAGAAGCAATCATATCTTCAGTTGTATTACTCTTTTTAGAAGTTGTCTTTTTACTTGTTGTTTTTTTAGTGCTAGTTGATTTCTTAGTTGTTGAAGTCTTCTTAGCAGATGTTGACTTCTTTGTCGTAGAAGTCTTTTTTGTCGTTGTTTTTTTCTTTTCAGCCATATTAATCTAAATCCTTTCCGTTGCTTTCAATAACTTTCTTATACCAATAGAAAGAATCTTTACGATAACGTTTTAATGTCTTTAAATCAAATTCATCACGGTCAACATAAATCAAACCATATCGTTTTTTCATTCCTTCATGAGTGGAGATTAAATCCATCGCAGACCATGGATTATATCCTAACATATCTACTCCATCGGTAATGGCTTCTCGTATTTGTTCGATGTGCTTTCTTAAGTATTCAATACGATAGTCATCATGTACTTTTCCATCTTCTGTTAAGGTATCATAAGCGCCTAAACCATTTTCAGTTACCAATAATGGTAAATGATAACGATCATATAAAGTTCGCATTGTTGCTCTAAATCCAATTGGATCAATTTCCCAACCAAATTCACTCTTCATTAAATTAGGATTTTTAATAGATTGACAGAATCCTTTGGTACGCCCACCTTTTTGTTGGTCTGCTTTGGCTTCGGTTGTATCACTTTCATCATAAGCTTCCACCGTTGCGGTTGAATAGTAATTAAATCCAATGAAATCAGGATGAGCATTTTTAAAGGCTTCTTCATCTCCATCTTCAAAAGATGGTTGCCATCCATTTTCAACTAAATAAGCCCATGCGATTGGATTATAGTATCCTTTACAAGCAACATCTAAATATAACCAGTTACGTAAAGCATTGAAGTTCTCTTCCGCAATGATATCTGCCGGTTTACAAGAAGCAGGATAAACCAAAGAAATATTAGGAGCGGGTCCAATTTTAGCATTTGGTAACATCTCATGACAAAGTACCATAGCTTTTGCCTGGGCAACTAACATATGATGGTTTTGTTGGTAAACTTCTTTTTGAACATTTTCACATCCTTCAGGAATGGTTAACGTTCCAATCATAGCACCGACTAATGTCAACATATTTTGTTCATTAATGGTTAGCCAGTATTTTACACGGTCTCCAAAATTTTCAAACATTACTTTTGCGAAATTCACAAACCAGTCAACTGATTCTCGATTTGACCAGGAACCTTTTTGGTCTAATGCAGCTGGCATATCAAAATGGAACATCGTAACAATAGGTGTAATGTTGTATTTTAAGCATTCATTAATTAAATTGTTATAGAATTCAATTCCTTTTGGATTCACTTCACCAATTCCATTGGGTAGAATTCTTGTCCATGAAATAGAAAAACGATACGATTTAAATCCCATTTCTGCCATTAAAGCAATGTCTTCTTTATAGTGATGATAATGATCAGAACATACTTTTAAATCCGATGTTCCTTCTGGTACTTCTTTCACATCTTGACAAGATGGACCTTTGCCATCTTCTAGACTGGCTCCTTCACATTGGTAAGCACTACTACTTGCTCCCCAGAAAAAATCGTCTGGAAAATCTTTTAATACTTTATGTTTCATATTTTAAATAACTCCTTGCCTTTATTATAAACCATATAAAACATTTTAAAAAGATTGCTAAGGAATCTTAACTAATCTCATTATTTATTTTTTTCAGTTTATGATACAATGTTAGTCGTGCAAGGAGTGATGATATGAAAATCGCATACTGTATGTTGTATACAGAAAAAAACTATGAAGAATTAACAGAAAACATCGACCAGTTATTAGATGGTGGTGATGATGTATATGTCATGATCAATGACGATGATTTAAGAGATGATGTCTTTATTGCCTATGTAGATGAGCCAAGACTTCATGTTGCCACTCGTCAACAATCCGCCATTCCAGCTGATTTATCCTTACCAAGAGGACAAATCTTTCAAATGATGGATGCTTTGGATTATGAATTAGATAGTGAAAATACTCATTATGATTATTTTATTACGTTAACCGATGGAATGATTCCTTTAGTTTCAAAGAAAGAAATGGATGCTTTTTTAGAAAGTTTAGAAGGAAAAGATTGTTACTACGTGCAAGCAACAACGGATGAAAGTGAAGAATTAAGAAAACGTGTAGAGGAATATGCTTTCTTTACCAATTCCTTTGATTTCCAAAAATCAAGAATGATTCAAGGAATGAACAACATTACTTCTTCTATTGTTAAGAACTTTAAACATAGAGAAGTGAATGATACGGTCGTTCTAACCTACCCTTGGTTTATCTTACATCGTAACAGCGCTATTGATATTGTCGAAAACATGGAATATTGTTCTAATACTTTCATGATGTGTAAGTATGCGGAAGAATTGGCATTGGGTACAATGTTGAAAAAATTCTCTAGTACCGATCATGTCAACAAAAATGTATGGGTAGCTGGAGATACAGGTGAATACCAATTTGAAAAGCCAGTAAAAAATGCATCGTTAGAATTAATCAATCAATTCCCTGATGCCCTATTCGCAACAAAAGTACACAGTGATACCGATATTCAAACCTATCAAGAGATTTTTGATCGATACTGTCCAATTAAAGATTGACAAATACCGTTAGTTAGATTAAACTAACTACATGGGTAAATATGTTTTAGGTGAATCAAAAGAAGATTATTTAGAAACCATTCTAATGGTTTCCAATCAACAAGGTTATTGTCGTTCCATTGATGTAGCGAGTTGTCTTGGGTTCACAAAAGCTTCAGTGAGTATAGCTGTTAAGAAATTAGAAGAAAATCATGATATTATTCGTCAAAAAGATGGCAATCTGGTTTTAACAGAACAAGGAAAAAAGACAGCTGAAAAAACATTGGATCGTCATAATTATTTAATGAATATGTTGATTCAAATGGGAGTTTCGAAACGCCAGGCAGAAGAAGATGCTTGTGAACTGGAACATATATTAAGTGAAATTACCTATCGAAAAATTCAAGAATGGTTTGGGAACAAGAATTAACTTGTTCCCTTTTTAGTTTTAAAAAAAATCAGTTGTCCACAATTTGAGGACAACTGAATCAAAATTAAACTAAATAGAAATGTAAAACAAATTCTCCATTATCACAATAAGCGACATAGAAACGAACCGTACCACCGTGTTTTACGGCGACATCATATCCATTATTAAGTGCCCATTGATATGCTTCATCATTTGAGCTAAAATAACGGTCTTCTTCAGGAAGATAAGTTGTTCCAGCTGTAAATTCTAGTTCATCTTCAGTTACAATCGCATTTCCATGAGATGAAGTATCTGAACTTGTTGTTTGTTCAGATTCAGTAGTTGTTTGAGAAGCGGCTTGATTACCATCATTGTATCCATAAACATAGAAATGAGACATATATTCACCATCTGAAACATATGTAGTTTGATATTCAACAGTTGTATGCATAGAGTAAGCAATTTCTTCTGCTCTACTTTGACAATACGCAAAAGCTTCATCATCCGTAGAAAATGTTTTTTGTTCAGAAGTAATTTCGTTATATCCATCATCTGGGAAAGCAAAAATGCTCATTGTAGATCCTAGTAATAAAGTTGTAGCTGTAGCTACAGCTGTACATCCTTTTAATAAATTTTTCATATCTTATTTCTCCAATTTCTTTGTAACATCGGCAAACTGCGTTTTAGCGGCTTCTAATTTTTGTTGATAATCCGCTAATTTTTCTCTTTCGGCATTGACCTTAGCCTCTGGTGCTTTGGCAACGAATTTTGGATTATTCAACATTCCATTTGAACGTTTCACTTCCCCTTCTAAGCGTTTAATTTCTTTTTCAAGAGAAGCTAATAATTCTTCGTAATCAATCAATGTATCCATCGCAACAGTTAAAGTAGCTCCTTCAATGGTTTTCGTCAATACATCATTGGATTCAATATTGGCAATGACAATGGCATGGCACATTCTCTTTAAAATTGCCTTTGTTTCTTCATTGACATCTTTTGATAAACAAACATCTAAGTCCTCACTTGGCTTCATGTTATAGTTTACTTTAATTTCACGAACGGTTTGAATGGCAGATATACATAGTGCCATTTCTTCTTTCTCTTCTTGTGAATATTCGAATTCAACGATTTCAGGCCATGTTTCTACATTCATGCTTTCTTTATCATGAGGTAAATTTAGATAAATGTGTTCTGTGACAAATGGCATAAATGGTGACAACAGTTTTAAAATTGCTTCTAATACTGTATATAATACAGCTTTGGTTGTTTGTTTTGCTTCTTGGTCATCTGAATATAAAGTAGCCTTTGATAATTCAATGTACCAAGAACAGAAATCATCCCAAACAAATCCATATAATTCATTACCAACAATTCCAAATTCGTATTTTTCCATATTGGCACTGACATTTTCAATGGTTTCATTCATACGATTTAAAATCCATTTATCAACAGAAGATGCTTTTGTGATATCTAGAACTGGTTTTTCATTGCCAATCTGCATTTCTACATAACGAGCTGCATTCCAAATTTTATTAATAAAGTTCCATGAAGAATCCACCTTTGTGTCATCATAACGTAAATCCATACCAGGAGCAGAATTTGTTGTTAGGAAGAAACGCAGTGCATCGGCACCTTTATCGGCAATAACATCCATTGGATCAATTCCATTTCCTAAAGATTTAGACATCTTTCTTCCTTGGGAGTCACGAACTAGACCATGAATCAAAACATCTTTAAATGGACGATTGTGCATAGAATAACGTGTTTGGAAAGCCATTCTAGCAACCCAGAAGAAGATAATATCATATCCTGTAACTAAGACATCATTTGGGAAATATCTTTCTAAATCCGGTGTTTTGTCTGGCCATCCAAGTGTGGAGAAAGGCCATAGACCAGATGAGAACCATGTATCTAGTACATCTTCATCTTGTGTCCAGTTTTCAATATCCTTAGGGTCTTCCATACCAACATAGATTTCTCCTGTTTGTTTATTTGTCCATGCTGGGATTCGATGTCCCCACCATAATTGTCTAGAAATACACCAATCTTCAATGTTTTCTAACCATTGAATAAATGTTTTTTCAAAACGAGGTGGTACATAGTTAATCTTTTGATCTTCGATTTGTTGATTACGTAAAACTTCTTCTGCTAATGGCTTCATCTTGACAAACCATTGTTTTGATAAGTAAGGTTCAGCAATCACACCACTTCTTTGTGAGTGACCAACTTGGTGATAATGTTCTTCAATGTGATCCACTACTCCTGCTTCTTCAAAGTCTTTTACTAAAGCTTCACGACATTCAAAACGGTCCATTCCTGCATATTTATGGCACATTTCATTCATTGTACCATCTTGATTCATACAAATTGGCATATCCAATCCATATTTTTTAGCCAAGGCAAAGTCATTAGGATCATGAGCTGGTGTACATTTCATAACCGCTGTACCAAAGCTCATATCAATGTAGTCATCGGCCATGATTGGTAAAGCTTCTCCATTTGCTGGGTTAATGGCATGCATACCGACAATGTCTTTATATCTTTCATCATCTGGATGAACAAAGATGGCCTGGTCGGCAAACATTGTTTCCGGACGAGTAGTCGCAATGACTAATTCTTTTCCTGTTTCAACTACTTTGTATTTAAAGTAGTACATATGTCCTAAAATTTCTTTGTGTTCTACTTCAATATTCGATAAGGCTGTTTTTAAAACAGGGTCCCAGTTAATGATTCTTTCTCCTTGATAGATCAATCCATCATTATATAGGTCAACAAATACTTTACGAACGGCTTTTGATAATCCTTTATCTAAAGTAAAACGTTCACGTGTATAGTCTAAAGATAAACCTAATTTAGCCCATTGAGAACGGATAGTCGAAGCGTATTCTTCCTTCCATGCCCAGGCATGTTCTAAGAATTTTTCACGTCCAATATCATAACGTGAAATTCCTTGTTCTTGTAAGCGGGCATCTACTTTTGCCTGTGTTGCGATTCCGGCATGATCCATACCAGAAACCCATAAAACATCATAGCCCTTTAATCGTTTATAACGGCATAAAATGTCTTGTAGTGTTGTATCCCAAGCGTGTCCTAAATGCAACTTCCCTGTTACATTTGGTGGAGGAATCACAATACAATATGGTTTTTTAGATAAATCACCAGCGGTAAAATATCCGTGTTCCAACCAATTGGAATAAACACCTTCTTCAACCTTTAAATGGTTGTATTTTGTTTCCATCGCCATACTTTTATCCTTCCTTTCATAAAAAAAAGCACCATCCGAAAGGACGTGCTTTGACGTGGTACCACCTAACTTTATATACAAAAGTATATCTTCATTCACATAACGCTGTGTTTGCGTATTTTCTTACTCAGCTCAGAAAATCTGCTCCTAGACTACCTTCGTTTCTTCTTCGTATTTCTTTTCACCCACCAGAAACTCTCTAAAACCTACAAAGAAACTACTCCTTCTATTCATTGCATGTACAAATATCTTACCAAACTAAAATTATTTTTCAAGATGAAGTTAATAAGATTTTATCTAAACACCTAGAGATGTGATAGGCACAACATAGACTCCATCACTTCTTTGAAAGGCAGCATTGGCCATGCCACATAGTACACATAAAAATTCAGGATTGGATCCAGTTTCTGAATTAAATTTATTTTTAAGCTTAAGTAAACTTTTTGCCGCTGCATCCACTTGATTAAAACCAACTTTTATTTCGAACATCCCCCATCGATTGTCTGGCAATTGAACAATCGCATCGGCTTCGTTTCCACTTTCATCATGATAATGATATATTTTACCATCATAATATTCAGCATAAATTCTTAAATCTCGTATACATAAGGCTTCAAATAAATAACCAAAAGTATTTAAATCCGTACGAAGCATATCTGGTGTAGCTTGCATGGCGGCAACGGCTAATGAAGGATCGACAAAATGTCGTTTAGGATTCTTTAAAGCTTTTATAGATGAACGCAATTTATTTTCAAAAGATGGTTGATCTTCAATTAAAAATAACCGATTAAAACAATCTAAATAATCATTAATAGTATCAACGGAAGCTTGATATGCTGAATTTGTACGATTTTGTGCATATTCTTCCATATCTTTTTGAAGAGAAGTTTTTGAAGTCATATTGCTTTCTGATCTTCCTAGAGACCTTAATAAAGAAGTTATCTTTTTTTCATCTCTATGTTTCCCATCCATTCTTTCCATATCGTCGGGTACATTTTTTAAATAATCAATCGGTATTTGCATCGCATCAGCAAGTTCCAATTCTTGAATTCCTGGCCATCCTCCTTTCACAACAAATGAAATTAAGTCATCTAATTTTACTTCTTTGCCCATTGATGAATGAAATTTTCCATCAAATAAACTCATAAGAGAAACTTCACCAGAAGATTGCCCTGTTTCAAAAAGAGACATAGTTCTCATTGATAGTCTTCCAATTCTTCCACTTCCACCATGAAGTTTTCCTTTTATAACCGGTGTAGAAGAACCAGTTAATACAAACTGTCCCTTACGTCCACTTGAATCAACATGATAACGAATCGCATCCCAAATAGATGGCACAACCTGCCATTCATCAATTAATCTAGGATATTCACCTGTTAAAGGAAGAGAAGGATCTAATTCAGCTAACTGACGATTCATAAAATTACCAGATGGATCACCTATATAATAAGCTGATTCAGAATGATTACGAGATGTCCATGTCTTACCACACCATTTAGGTCCTTCAATACAAACAGCTCCATAAATACGCATATATTTATCTATTTTTTTATCAATCAAACGTGTCTTATATCCTTCTGGCGTTAACATAAAAAAGCCTCTATTTCATATGTATAGTAACATACGAAAGAAAGCCAATCAATGTTTTTCGACGTTTTCAATCCGTGTTTTTCGGCGTTTTCAACCCGTGTTTTTCGACGTTTTCAACCTTGATTTTTCGAAAGTTTCTTTTACCATATCTAATTCTTTTAAATAAATACAGTGCTTAAAAGAATCATTCTTTACCTTTTCATAACATACATCAAAATTCATCCAAAGAACCGATTCCAATTCACTTTCTTGTATGATAAATGCATCCTTTTCATAAATCAGATAGAAAACCTTACTGATTTGTTTATCATGAAAGTATTGATTATGAAACAATCCTTCATATTCAAACTTACGAATGCCACATTCAATTAAATCATCAGCTTCTGCTTGAACACCCAGTTCTTCTTCTAGTTCTCTTATAGCGCTCTCTTTATAATCAAAACCAGCAGGTATATGTCCAGCACTACTGATGTCATAACAGCCAGGAAAAGAATCTTTATTCAGTGATCGTTTTTGAAGAAGAATTTCTAACTTTCCTTCTTTTTCTCTGATTAACCAGACATGACTGGTGCGATGTTGAATTCCTTTTTGATGAGCAATGCTTCTTTCTACAACTTGTCCAGTTGGATTTCCTAAATCATCAACGACATCTAAGTATTCCATATTTGTTCTCCATAGAACTCTAAAGCTTCTCTTATCCAGTAATCCGTTTGAAATGGAAGATTCATATTCTTTATCTTATTATAACTTGGATATCCATCTTCCATTCCCTCCCAGATATCCACAAAACAATAATCATAGGATTCTTTTAAGTTCTCTAAATAATCAATCGCATCATTCTTTTCAATTGTAACAATCTTTCTATTAAATTGAGGGTATATGTATTCATTAAATAAAGTAATGACTTCTTTTGAACATTCAACTATATGAATGGATTCCACTTCTTCTTTTAATGAAATCATGTAAGGAAAATATCCCAATCCGCATCCAAGTACTAACACTTTTCCATGGGCCTGTTCAATGGATTCTTGCATCGAATAGATTTCGGAAGGACAAACACTCATCCAGGGAATATTGTCTTCATATAATGTAGGAAAAGAAAGTTCTTCTTGAAAACATCCTAGTTTAGGATAGACAATCTCATCCTTTAAATTTGGCATATCATATAATAAAAGCTCCCCTTTATGATAAGAAGAATGTGTCAAAGTATAATCATTGAAATGGATATCCTTAAATTGAATATTTTGTATGTATGGATTCTTTTTTAGTAAATTACTATCAAATATTTTAAATTGTTTGATTAATTCCTTTTTGTATAAGTAGTCAATATCCAATTTGTATTGTTTCAAAAAAGAGTCAATCATCTTCTTTTCATTCGTAATGGAAAAAACAGGATTTTCATTATTGATGATTGTTGTGATTAATGAAGTATATTCCAATGATTTTTCTTTATTCATCCAAATACCTGTTTCTTAAGATTTCACAATCTTCTTCTGATATATTTAATTGATTATGAATATAATCCATTACACTTCCATAATTTTCCTTTATATAATTTAATCCAGTTTTAAAGTAATCTAAGTTCACACCATCAATGGTTTGTACATCTTTCATGTATTCTTCAGGACATCCTCTTTCTTTAAATTCCTGCATGCGATGATCTACTAAATCTTCGACATATTCATTAGTCAAAACATAATCTTCTAAAATCGTATTTTCATCGACATTTAATATGGTTAGTAAGAATAAAGCAGCGAGTCCTGTACGATCCTTACCAGCCGAACAGTGCCATAAGACAGCACCCTCTTTACAATCAATGACTTCTTTTAAAAAATTATGATATTGTTGATGAGCATAACGACTCGACAACATATCCACATACATATTCTGCATAAATCCTTTTTCAATAAAAAACATAAACATTTTATACATATCACTGCCTAGTTCTCTCATGGCTGCATTGTTTTCATCTTGATTGGATTCATCTAAAATTGGCATCCAAATGTTTTGAACGTTCTTCATTTCAGGATCTGGTTCTAACATTCTTTCAGAAGAACCTCTAAAATCAAAGATTTTCTTTAAATGATATTCATTTACTAAAGTATCAATATCATCAGTTGAACAAGTATTTAATTTACCCGTTCTTAGTAAAAGATTATGTTTTATTGTTTTCCCTTCTTTATTTTTGTATCCACCAAGTTCTCTAGCATTGACTACGGATTCAATATGTATTGTTTGTTTCATGTAAATCACCCTATTAAAGTATACAAAATAAAAAGAGCTCTTGCGAGCTCTAGATTGAAATTAAATTATTTCATGTATTCAGCAACAGTTGCCAATACTTCGTCAGCTGTGTCTTTGGCAACACATTCAGCCGCTAATTTTTGAGCATCAGCGAATGTGATAGAAGTGACTTGCTTACGAGCATTTAAGATTTGTGTAGCTGACATAGAGAATTCATCTAATCCTAAACCTAATAAGATAGGTACAGCTTTAGGTTCACCAGCCATAGCTCCACACATTCCAACCCATTTACCATTCTTATGAGCACCTTCGATTGTCATCTTAACTAAACGTAAGATACTTGGGTTCCATGGTTGATATAAGTAAGAAACTTTTTGAGACATACGATCAGCTGCCATACTGTATTGGATTAAGTCATTTGTTCCAATTGAGAAGAAGTCAGCATATTTAGAGAATTGGTCAGCTAATACAGCAGCAGCTGGTATTTCAACCATCATACCAACTTGGATTGAATCACTAACAGCAACACCTTCAGCAATTAATTTAGCTTTTTCTTCTTCATAGATAGCTTTAGCATCTTTGAATTCTTGAACTGTAGCGATCATTGGGAACATAATGCAAAGTTTTCCATAAACAGAAGCACGACATAATGCTCTTAATTGTGTACGGAAAATATCTTTTTGGTCTAAGCATAAACGAATTGCACGATATCCTAAGAATGGGTTCATTTCTTCAGGGAAATCATAGTAATCTAAGTGTTTGTCACCACCGATATCCAATGTACGAACAACAACTTTCTTTCCTTGCATACCTTCTAATACTTGTTTGTAAGCTTGGAATTGTTCTTCTTCAGTAGGCCAGTCTTTAGCACCCATGTATAAGAATTCAGTACGGAATAGACCAACACCTTCTCCACCGTTCTTTAATACACCTTCAACATCAGCATATCCACCGATATTTCCAGCTAATTCAACTTCGTGTCCATCAGAAGTGATAGATTTAGCATCTTTTAATACTTTTAATGCTTCTTTTTCTTCAGCATATTTAGCAGCTTTTTCTTTGTAAGCAGCAATTGTAGCTTCATCAGGGTTAATAACAACTTCACCATCTAATGCATCTAAGGCAATCACATCACCTGTCTTAGCAGCAGCTAATACACCAGCACATCCTACAACGGCAGGAATTTCTAATGAGTTAGCCATGATAGCTGAGTGAGATGTTTTACCACCGATTTCAGTAGCGAAACCTTTTACATACTCATTTAATTGAGCTGTATCAGATGGAGTTAAGTCATGAGCAACGATAACTGAATCTTCATCAATAGAAGTTAAATCAGGAATCATAACTCCTAATAAGTTACATTTTAAACGGAAAGTAACGTCTTTAACGTCAGCAATTCTTTCTTTGAAATATTCACCTAATGTTTCAAAAATAGCGATTGCGTTTGTTGCATAAGTATCAACTGCATATTCTGCATTTACAGCATCATTTGTGATAGATGAAACAACTTGATCGTGTAAATCAGGGTCACCAGCCATCATTAAGTGAGCATCGAATACTTCTAATTCTTCAGCACTTAAACGTTTAGCAGCTCTTTCTTTTACACCTTCAATGTCTTTTTTAGTTTTCTCTAAAGCAGCTTCGAATTTTGCAACTTCAGCAGCAGGATCTGCTACTGTTTTCTTTTCGATGACAACTTCTGGAGTTTCTAATTTATAAACTTTAGCTACAGAAACACCAGCACTTGCCGCAATACCTTTTAACATATAAATCCTCCTATAGTAAGCGTATACCGCTTTCATTCGTTAAAATTTTAACATTTTTTAAGCCTATACGCAATGTAAAATAATAGACGAGAATTAAAATAATGTAAAAATCTCAAAAGATTTGTCAATAGAGCTCAAAGATAGATAAAAAGAGAAATGCATTAATGACACTTCTCTATCTTACAAGTATGTTCTTTAGTGTTGGCATCATAATTAATGCCAATAAATAATATTTCTTTTTGGAACTGTTCTAGTCTCTGACTATAAGTCTTATCTTTGATTTGACTTAGAGCTTCTTCAGTATCTTTGTTCCATTTTAATTCAAACAGAAGAATAGGACTTTGTACATTGTCTTTAGGAATAAAAGCAATGTCACAATATCCTTTTCCACTAGGTAATTCTTCAAAGTAGGCATAATGATCAATAGAAGCAATATACGCCATCTTAATAGTAACTCGTAATGCTTCTTCGGAATTATAGTTCTCTGGATTATTGATCATGCTATGAGTATATTCAATCGCTTTACTGACCTTCTTTTCTTCTCTATTTATTGTCGATTGGATCAATTCCTTTGAATGAATGATCATCTTGGATAAGTTTGTATACTTACTTTCTTTTACAGTCGATATGAATTCTTTATGTATTTCTTTATTTGGAATACGAATAGTTTCCGTATCTTCATCATAAGTAAAGTATCCATAATGAATCAATAAAGTAAATATCTTATCCTTACTATCTAAATGGATTAAATCATTTTTAAATGTATTGATATCCACTTCAATCGATTTTCCTGATAATAATTTCATTAGATCTTCATTTGTGACTTGATCATATTCTAAGTATTTTTTTATTTCATCATATCCAGAAGTACGAGTCCAGTAATTACCATATCTTCTACAGTCAATAGCCTCTACTACTGATCTAGGATTATATAATGAATATCCATTTAATTCATATCCATCATACCATTCTTTCATTAAGTCAAAGCTCATTGAATGTTCTTCACAAAGTTTTTCTACTTCTTCTTCGGTAAAGCCATAGTAAGGAGCCAGTTGTCTAGGATCTGTCATAGTATATTCTTTAAAATCGGATACTGCACTTTGGTGGTCATACTTCACAATAGGAAGAATTCCTGTCATATAAGCTGCTGTGATTGATTTGCCTGTTGTAGGTGATTTAAATAAATCACGAAGCAATTCAACATATTTTTCCTGTACTCTTATTTCATTCTTGAACTGTCTATAGATTGCATCCCATTCATCAATAATAAAGATAAATCGCTCACCATACTTTAATGTAATCTTATCAAGTACATCAGGAAGATAATAAGAATCTGTTTGTATAGGAAAATTTTCTATTAACTCAATTGATACTTTCTTATTGATGGAATTTACAATATTAGAAATATCCTTTTCAGGTCCAATAAAGCGGGTTATATCAAGATAAATCACATTATGTTTGTTTATATTTGTTTCATAAGAATCTGTTTTTGATATGTTTAAACCTTTAAACAATTCATGCGAATCACAGGATTTATCATAATAGGCACTCAACATAAAACTCGCAAATGTTTTCCCAAAACGTCTTGGTCTAGATACACAAATCAGTTTACTTGTCTTTTTATTCAAATTTTGATTCACAAAATCTATTAACATTGATTTATCAACATATTTTTCTTCAAGTATTTCTTTAAAATCGTTATTTCCTGGATTTAAATACTGTCCCATATTAAGCACCTCCTCTTGTTACTATTCTACCATAAATTATATCCACAATTTGAATAACTTTCATAATTCAAATAAAGGAAACTAAATATCTTGTTCTAGTATAAATCTATTAGAAAAAAGGAAATGAATTAATCCATTTCCAATAATTTTCTTATTTCCTCTAATTCAAAACATTCATCAAAGTTAGATATCATATATTCTTCCTTTAAGTCATTGTACTCACCTTGTACTCCAATAACCTGTATTCCTAACTGTTTGGCCACATCCAAAGAGTATTGACTATCTTCAAAAAATAGAATATCTTCTGTTTTCAAATTATATTCTCTTAAAGCATTTAATAAAAACTCTGGATTTCCTTTGGAAGAATGTAATTGTTCAGCTGAATAAATCGAATCAATGTAAGATATAAATCCTAAACGATTGCTGGCAAGTTCTACATTAATAATGGGACTGGACGTATAGATAATAATCTTCCATCCTCTTTCATGACAAAACTGTAAAAAGCGCTTGGCTCCTTGTCTTTCTGGGATATTGTAACGATATTGATCTTCTAAAAGTGTCATAAACATAGATTCAATTTCTTCTTTTGTTTGATTGATAGTATAAGTTGTTTTAATATACTGACTAATTTCACTGACCTTTTTAGGAATCATAATTGGCATATAGTCACTTTTCCATTCCAGATGTAATTGATCAAATAAGATTTCAAACAAGCCTTCTACAATCCGTAAAGTATGTGTAAGTGTATCATCAAAATCGAAAAAAATGGCTCGAATCATTAAAAATCAAACTCCTTTTTCAATGCTTCAAAGCGAGTCTTTTCTTTTTCTTTAATCTCTTTTGAATAATCATTTAAAGCATGATGCATCACATCCGCATCTTTTAACACTTCATCCATTGGACCATCTATGATTTCTTTATCATCATGATGATAAATCATACTACAAATTGTATCGGTTTCTTGTTGAGATGTGATATTTAATTCATTTAAGATGTTTCTCGCCATATCGGCTCCTTTATGTGCATGATCCGTATAAGAACCAGATGAATAGGCATAAATATCATGCATCATACCCGCAATAGAAGCTAATTCGCTATTTAAGCCTCTATGTTCAGCAATAAATGTTGCCGCAAAAGAGACACCATATAAATGGGCTAGTGCTGAAGAAATCTTCTCTTTCTTTTCCATATTCAATATAATTTCATCTACTTTTTCTCTTACTTGACTTAATCGACTCATTTTATTCTCCTTTTATCCATGTCGTAGCTCCGACATATTGTATATTTTTTCCACCACAAATATTGGCGTATTCACAACATTCTTCTATAGATTTATTTTGTAGTAGTGAGTGAATAAAACCAGCTACAAAACTATCTCCTGCACCCGTTGTATCTATGCAGTTTACTTCTTCTTTTGGATAGATGTATTCATCTAATTCAAAGTTTTTGACATAACATCCTTTCTTTCCACAAGTAATAACGACATTGTTGACCCCTGCCAAATAAAGAGCGTTGGCAGCTGCTTCAACGGAATCTGTACGAGTAAACAACATTGCCTCTTCATCATTAGGAAAGATGTAGTCAATATAGGGTAATGTTTTCTTTAAATCGGATATGGTTTCTTTATTTTTACACTTTGTCATATCGGCACAAACAATCATATCTCTATGCTTGGCAATTTTAAAGATGGAGGATAATTCTTCATCCTTTAGATAAGGAAAGACAAAGATACTTCCAAAGGATAAAATCTTTCCTTTAAAATCAAAAGGGATATCATCGAGTGTTAACTGACGTAATGATCCATTTTGATTGGTAAGGAAATGACGAGAACCATCTTCTTTGATCAAAACCGTATTAATTCCGGTTTTGATTTCTTTTTTAAAACAAGAAGGACGTACAAAAATATTGTGTCTTTCACAATAATTTTTTAAATGATAGCCTGCATCATCTTTTCCAAAGATAGAAATCAATTCTACATTATGTCCCATTTTTGACAGGATACTTGCCTCATTTAAAGCATCCCCTCCTGCTGACATAGAAATTTCATCGCAAGGATAGGATCCGACTTGAAAGACCTTTTCACTACATGGCTGCACTAATATATCGACAATCGCAGCGCCTATACATATCACATCTGTTTTCATACAGAAATATTATAAAATAAAAAATCGTAGAAAATCTACGATTAATCACGAATTTCTATGATATCCGCAATTCTTTTCGCCAATCCTTTTTTCTCAGGCATAGGTTCACGATTTTTACATCGTTTGATTTGAAAATAACCTCGAGAGATCATTAATAGATCAATTCCATAACATAGTATTAAAACAATGGTTCCTGTAATGCCATTCATGATCATTCGAAACTCTGTATGTTCAGGAGAAAACTGATGCAGCAAGGCTGATTGAGCCGCTAATACAGCCATCAAAGCTCCAGTTAAGCTGACACATCCTGAAGCTGATAAAGAAGGAAATCCCCATCGACGATATCGAAATAGATTATATAGAGAACCAACAACAAGATAGGTCGCAAAGGCTAAAAAGACATATAAAATAAAACCTGGATAGATAAAAGCACGGTCATCAAAAATCATTTGAATTACCATGGCTGTCATACAGGCTGTCAGCATTAGAAGCATAACGCCGGTACGAAAATATGGTCGCCATTCACATACGCGATCCCAGCTGGCAACATCATATTCTGCCTGTTTATGATTTTGATTATGAATCGCCATAAAGATGGTAATACGAATGATGGATAATAAAACATAATACACACATAAGGCAATAAACCATGGAGATAAATAGATATATCCTGTGCATCCATTAAAAGCAGCAAATAGAAAATTGGTCGTGATTCCACAGACAAGTGTACACTCCCCACTAAAATAAGGATCGCCATAAAAGCGCATTACAGGGGCACTAAAAAGTATTTTTTGATAGAGTTTCATGGTGTCCCTTCCTTTCTGTATAAATTATTTTTTAAGTGTATATCTTATATTCATTAAATCAAAAAAACATCTAGAAATCTAGATGTTTTCATTTATTACTGCCAATTGATATATTTTAAATAGGCATTATAGATATCATCTCCAACACTTTCATGTATATCTTCATAAAGATCTAAACAAGATTGGCGAATTTCTTGTTTGGTTTGCTCATCCAATTCAATGAATTCACAACCATTCTCTAAGATGATTTCATTACGCGAACTAATACGTTCATCGCTTTGTTCTCTGGCATACTGTTTGGCATTTTCTGCCGCTTGGTCAATAATGGCTTGTTGCTCAGAAGTTAGTGCATTATAGAATTCATCGTTTGTGATTAAGGATAATAAGTGAGGTAAATGATTGGTTTCTACTACATATTTTTGTTGTTCATAAAATTTGGAGGAAACAATGACTTCTACAGGATTCTCTTGAGCATCAATGGTTCCTTGTTGAAGACCAATATAGACTTCAGAGAATGCCATAGGAGCCGGATTAGCACCGATTGCTTGCCAGAAAGCAAGATGGTAGGAGTTTTCCATAGTACGAATCTTTTGTCCTTTAAAATCACTAATGGATTCTATTTTTTTATTGGTTGTCATTGTTCTAAAACTTTGATCGGCCATTCCTAGTAATCGATACCCTGCTTCAGAATAGACTTCATTTAGAATATTCATAAACTCTTCATCATCCAAGGCTTTTCTCACATCTTCGATATTGTCATAAGCCATTGGTAAGTCAAAGACAGCCAATTTTGGCATAAAGCTTACTTGCGGAGCTGTATTCTGGACAATAAATTTCACATCCCCACTGTTACAGCTTTCCAGTAATTCTCTATCTCCTCCTAGTGTTGAGTTATCATAAATCGCAATGTTCATTTCCCCATTGCTTAAGCGATAAACTTCATCGGCAAACTTTTGAGCAAATATTCCCGTTACAGTATCAGTTGGAGAAGAAGTACATAATACCCAGGCATATTTTGATGAATCGGTTGCTAGTGTATTGCTTCTTCCACATCCGAATAAAGTTAAGGATATCGCAAGAGTACAAACTAAACTAATAATCTTTTTCATATTCTTCCTCCTACGAAACTAATATCATTGAGATTTGTGGGAAAACACAAATTAATACTAAAGCGACCATTAAAAGAACAATCAAAGGCATTGCTTTTTTGGCGATAGTAAATACAGGAACATCGGTTAAACGGGAAGCAATGAATAGATTGACACCAATTGGTGGAGTCACAAATCCAATTGCCAGGTTCAATACCATAATAATTCCAAACTGAATCGCATCCATTCCATATGTTGCCATAATAGGTTGTAGAATTGGTGCAAGAATCAAAATAGCTGGACTGGTATCCATTACCATACCGACAATTAATAACAGTAAGTTAATCAATAATAATACAAGCCACTTATTGTCAAATCCTGTTAAGAAGCTGGCTGCCATTTGTGGAACTTGTAGTAAAGTTAAGATTCTTGAAAAAGAAACAGCTGCAGCTAAAATAAATAGAATCGGTGTAAATGTACGTAAAGCTTCTGTCAGAACATCTTTGATTTCATTTATCTTTAATGTTTTATAAACAAAGATAGATACGATTAAAGCATAGAAAACAGAAATAACGGCGGCCTCTGTTGGAGAAGCAATTCCGCTATAGATACATCCTAAAATAATAACTGGTGTTAACAGAGCCCAGAATCCTTCTTTTAAAATGGATAAGAAGCCTTTTGAATGAAGCATTTGTACTTCTTCATTAATTTTTTCTTTATCTTCCCCATGTTTTTTACAATAGAAAATACAATATCCCATTAATAGAACAGCGACTAAAACACCAGGAATCACACCAGCAATAAACATTTTCGAAACCGAAGCACCTGTAGCCGAACCATAAAGAATATATGGGATGGATGGAGGAATAATTACACCTAATCCTCCAGCAACAGCTACGAGTGCTGTAGAGAACTTTTTATCATAACCAAGACGTAACATAACCGGCATACTCATAGCCCCAACGGCTGCAACAGTTGCAGGTGCACTTCCAGAAATGGCTCCATAGAACAAACAAGTGACTACAACGGCACAAGGAATTCCTGCTGTTTTATTGGCTAAGAAGTAAGAGAATGTATCAAATAGCTTTTTAGAGATTCCCCCTCTTGCCATAATGATTCCACTTAATACAAACATAGGAATGGCCAATAAAGCAAAGGAATCAATTCCTCCAAACATAGAACGAATGATAAATTCAGCACTAATCCCAAAGTCTGGATCAATTAAACTAGGAGCAATGGATATAATACCTAAAGTACTTCCAATGGGTACGGATAAAAGCAAGAGAACAACAAATAAAACAATGATGATAACGGCTAACATTCTGGTGCCTCCTCTTTCGGATGCCAATCCTTGGTCACAAGTTTTCTTCCTTCAATTAAAATTTGTTGAAAAGAACGAATGGTTGCCAGACCAAACCCTAATAAGGGAGCTAATTGAACAATCCACATAGGTACTTGTAGTGCTGGGGATAACTGAGCTGAATTGTATCCCTGCATGACATAAAAATAAGAATGATATGTCATATACGCAAAGAAGATTGTCAATACTATATTCAATGTTAATTGACAAACACAGAATGGCATATCTGGTAATAAATTCATAACTTGATCAATTTTAATGGATATCCATTTTTTAGTACAATACGCAATGGATATAAAAGCCATGTAAATAAATAGATACCGTGTTAATTCTTCTGACCACGTTAGTGAATTGTTTAAAATGTAACGACAAAAAACTTGAAGTCCCATCACAAATGTAATGAGGATTAATAAAATGATTAGTAATGTTTCTTCGAAGTTATCATCCAGCCATTTTAATACTTTCATAGAAAAACTCCTCTCTTTTAGTAAGAATTTATAGATATTATTTATATTTTTAATATATTTTATCTATAATTATTGTTTCAATTTTAACAGAGTATTTTCTTTAACGTCAATAAAAAAAACATTATCAATTAAGATAATGTTTCTAATTTTACACTTGCGATAGATTACTTGATGAAACAATGTTGTTTACACAATCAATGTTTTGTTTAAGTGCCCTTGCTATTTTTTCGATAGAATCACCTTCATT
>R14__coassemble_201_pt1 | contig 48431 bp, 38 predicted proteins | sample R14__metabat2_low_PE_009 | metagenome-assembled genome bin R14 | reverse complement strand
TTTAAGTAATCTTTTTAAGATATTTACTCTTTTTATCAATTCTTCCTGTTTACTTTTGGGAACATTCAATAAAATTTTTTGCCATTTGGAATATTCATAATCCAAATAGGAATCGTAGTCTACATTCTTTTCTACATTTTTCCCATAGTAAATTTCATCATCTGATAAAGAATAGGCCTTGCCATTGTATTCAACGCAAAGAACAGGATAGAAATGATTTTCATAAACAACTTTTTCTTTCAGTATCAAAAAACCATGTTCACTTAAATATTTTCTAAAAAGATGTACATCTTTATGTGGACAGAAAACAAAATGAGAACCCATAGAAATTTTTGAGAATGATTGATTCAATATTTCCATCATTAATTCTGAACCCATTCCAGAAAGCACAAAAACATCTGCATCGTCAGGTACATTTTTTAGACCATCCGATAAAATACATTTAATTTTACTTTCCAATCCATTTTCTTTAATATTGACTAGAGCACTATCCAAAGGGCCTTTGGCAATATCACAGGCATAGGCTTTTATGACTTTTCCCTGTTGAATTGCCTGTATGCAAACATGTCCATGATCACAGCCAATATCCGCCAAAGTAGTTCCAACAATAAAATCGACAACAGTTTGTAGTCTTTTTGATAAAATCATCATTTCACAAAATCTTTCAATCGTTTTGAACGATTGGGATGTTTTAATTTACGTAAGGCTTTGGCCTCAATCTGACGGATGCGTTCACGAGTTACATTAAACTCTTTTCCCACTTCTTCTAATGTACGAGTACGCCCATCTTCTAAACCAAAACGTAAACGAAGAACTTTTTCCTCTCGCTCCGTTAATCCCTGTAAAACTTCATTGATTTCATCTTTCAATAATTGATTGTTGGTATAATCATCCGGACTCTGTGTAATTTTATCTTCAATAAAATCACCTAAATGAGAATCATCCTCTTCACCTATTGGTGTTTCCAAAGAAACAGGATCTAAAGAAATCTTTTGGATTTCTCTTATCTTATCTGCACTCATGGTACCTACTTTCTCGGCAATTTCTTCTGGAGTTGGTTCTCTTCCCAAGTCTTGAACCAATTGTCTTTGTATACGAGTTAACTTATTAATGGTTTCGACCATATGAACTGGAATACGAATTGTTCTTGCCTGGTCGGCAATGGCTCTAGTAATGGATTGACGAATCCACCATGTCGCATAAGTAGAAAATTTAAAACCTTTCGTATAATCAAATTTATCCACAGCTTTAATTAATCCACAGTTTCCTTCTTGAATTAAGTCCAAAAACAACATGCCTCTTCCAACATATTTTTTCGCAATGGATACAACTAAACGTAAATTGCTGGAGATTAAAACCTGTTTTGCTTCTTCCCCTTGATCTATTATTTTTTGAAGTTCTTTTACTTTTTCTGGATTGTTTTCTGTTTCAATTGCTTTTTTCGCATCCAATCCATCCTGTATTTGTTTGGCAATAATTGGTTCCTCTTTTGGTTTTAATAAAGGAACTTGCCCAATTTCTTTTAAATACATTTTCACAGGATCATTGATTTTTGCACTTGATTTAGAAGCGAATTCTTTTTCAAGTAAATTGATTTCATCTTCTATTGAACTACTTTGTTCATCTTGGACATCATCAATGCTTTCATCCAGATTTTCATCATCAAGAAGTTCTTCTTCACTAATTTCATCTAATTCGTTAACGTCTTCATCTTCGTCTTCTTGTACAAATTCGATGTCATTATCATTGCACCATTCAAATAATTCATCTACTTGTTCATCCGTTAAATTTAAATGAACAATCGCATTCATTAAATCATCTTGATAAAGATCTGTTTGCTCTTTATAGTTTTGTAAAAGAAAGTCTTTCACATCTTCTAAAGATAAGAATTTTTGTTTTTTAAAATCAATTGTCATAATGTCCCTCCTTTTGTCGAAGTTCTATTTTCTGCATAATTAACTCATTTTTCTGCATCGCAAGTTTTGCTTTTTGCTGAGCAGATGACATTTCTTCGATTTGATGATTGATAAAGTCAATTTGTCCTTGCAGCACACATTCTTTGATTTTCAAAATAGAATCTTTGAAGTAGGCATCATTATATTCTGTATATCGATTTTCATCTGTCATCAGTTCAATGAGTAAATTACGTACTTGTTCTTCTTCAATACGAGCCATTAAGGCATCCACATCCATCTTATCGTTTTTACGATAATAGTCATAACAATATAAAGAGAGCTGATCACAAATTCGATCTTCAAAAAAACCAATTTGTTCTCTAAACTCATTCGATGCTCTTTTAGAGAGTAAAATCATTGATAAAACTGCTTTTTCAGCAGCCAGTCTTCCTGGTGTTAAAGGCATTAAAACATTAGGACGATAGAATTTTTTTGTCTCTTTTCTTGAAACTTGTTGAACAGGTTGGATCGTAGAGAAATCAAAACCTGTAACCTTTTGAATTCTACGTAAATACTGAGGACGTTCAAATTCATCACATGTTTTATTCACAACATCAAAAATTTCCTGTGCATATTTTTTCTTATCTTCGTAATTATCCAAATCATAAAGAGTCATCAAATAATCAAATAAGAATTCCACATAAGAAATAGTCTTTGAAATACGTGCTAAAAATTCATCTTTTCCAAGTGTCTCTAATAGTTCATCCGGATCAAGTTCCGTATTATTTTTGATAATTTGAAACGATAAACCAGTCTCTAATGCCGCTTTACAGAATTTATATGTGGCATTTCTTCCTGCTTTATCGCCATCATATCCAACAAGAATAGGAACCTGTAATTTTCTTAGAAGTTGAAGTTGATTGGCTGTACATGCAGTACCCAGACAAGCAACTGCTTCATGGATTCCTGCTTTTTCATAGGCCAGTACATCCATTGCCCCTTCTACCAGAATACAACGATGCTCCTTACGGGCACTTTGTTTTGCTCGATGATAATTAAAAATAAGATTTCCTTTTTCATAAATAGGGGTTTGTCCAGTATTAATATATTTTGATATCGTTTTATCCTCATTTAAACGACGTGCACTAAAACCAACCGGATTTCCATTTTCATCATGAATAGGAATCATCAAGCGATCAAAGAAAGCCGCAGTTTGTCCATCCTGATACAACAGACCAACATTGATACAATCTTCACTCGAGAATTTTTTCGCATCCAAAAAACGAGCGGATAGTTCAGCTCTAGGAGCATATCCCATTTCAAAACGCTCCATTATCTCCTTAGAGATATGTCTTTTCTTTAAATACTCTAAACAATACGTCCCATCCTGTGATTTTAATTCATATTGAAGAAATTGAATATATGTCTTTAATATATCATAGTACGACTGATGGACATCTTGTTTAGGTACAAAAGCATTTGTTGGCATAACCAAAGGATAGTGAATCATATCCGCTACTTTTACCACGGCTTCTGGAAATGTGATTTTTTCTATTTTTTGTACAAAGGTAAAAACATTTCCACCTGCTCCACATACAAAACATTTAAATATCTGTTTTTCAGTTGAAACAGATAAACTTGGGTCATGATCATCATGAAAAGGACAGATGGCTTTATAATCTTTTCCCTTTTTATCTAATGTTAAATAATGGGATAATACATCAACAATATCCGCTTTTTGACGGATTGCCTTCATATCCTCTTCCTGAATCCAAGACAAATAAATCTCCTTTTTTAGAATTGAATACGTGATTCAATGTAATTCTTTAAATCTTCAAGTGCAACACGTTCTTGTTCCATTGTGTCACGATTTCGAACGGTTACACATCCATCTTTTTCTGTTTCATAATCAATTGTTACACAATAAGGTGTTCCAATTGAATCTTGACGACGATAACGTTTTCCAATATTTGCAGCTTCATCATATGTACATGAGAAGTATTTTGATAAATCTGAGAATACCTTCATAGCTGGTTCACTTAATTTCTTAGTTAATGGTAAAACAGCAACTTTATAAGGAGCTAAGTAAGGATGTAGTTTCAATACCAATCTTTCTTCATTTTCCAATTGTTCCATTGTATAAGCTTCACACATAACAGCTAAAATCAAACGTTCAACACCAACACTTGGTTCAATGACATATGGAATGTATTTTTCATTGGCTTCTTGATCAAAGTATTCCATGCTTTGTTTAGATGTGTTTTGGTGAGCTGTTAGGTCAAAGTCTGTACGAGAGGCGATTCCCCATAATTCACCCCAGTCAATAGGATCTCTAAAATTAAATTCAATATCCGTAGTGGCATTTGAATAGTGAGCTAATTCTTCAGGGTCATGATCTCTTAAACGAATGTTTTCTTCTTTTAAACCTAAATCCTTTAAGAATTTAACACAATAACTTCTATAGTAATCAAACCATTCTAATTCCGTTCCTGGCTTACAGAAAAATTCCAATTCCATTTGTTCAAATTCACGAGTACGGAAAATAAAGTTACCTGGCGTAATTTCATTTCTGAAACTCTTTCCAATTTGTCCAATTCCAAATGGTAATTTCTTACGCATTGTTCTTTGAACGTTTTTAAAATTCACAAATATTCCCTGTGCTGTTTCCGGACGTAAATAGATTGTACTTTTGGCATCTTCTAATACACCCTGGAACGTTTTAAACATTAAGTTGAATTGACGAATATCAGTAAAGTTTTTAGCCCCACACTTAGGACAAGTAATTTCGTGGTCACGAATATAGTTTTCCATTTCTTCATTAGACCATCCACCACAACTCACTTCATGATTTGTGGCTTCTTCAATTAATTGATCGGCTCTAAATCTAGATTTACATTCTTTACAGTCCATTAATGGATCACTAAATCCACCAACATGTCCACTGGCAACCCAAACATTAGGATTCATTAAAATAGCGCTTTGCAGACCTGTATTGTTCGCATCTTCTTGAATAAAACGTTTCCACCAGGCATTTTTAATATTATTTTTTAATTCAATTCCCAAAGGACCAAAATCCCAAGTATTGGCAAGTCCTCCATAAATTTCAGAACCTTGATAAACAAATCCTGAATTTTTCATATGTGCTACAACATCATTAAATGTTTTTTCTGTCATAAGTTTCCCTCCTCATATGTCGACAAAAAGTCATTCAATATTATAGCACAAAATAAAAATATTAGATATCTACATATCATGTGTAATATAAAAAAACTGTATAATTTTACTTATACAGTTTTATCATATTTCTTATCTTCCATTATTTGTTCTACGACTTGTCTTTGCGAAACAACAATTTGATTAAATGGAACCTCAATACCATAACGTTTAAATGTCAGGAATAATTCTCTTGTCATCTTACGAGTCACACTCATTACACTCTTTTCCTTACATTGTCCAACAATCAACAAATCAACCGAACTTTCAGATAAAGCACTGACGCCTAAATAAGTAGGATCTTTCTTTAAATCTGGAATCTTTTCTCTAAATGTAGGAAGTTCTTTTTCTAATACTTTTTCAACTTCTAATAAATCCTGATCGTAATCAATGCTGATAGTCACAGCCGCAAAAGATAATTCTCTTGTCATGTTCAATAAACCACTGATATTACTATTATTAAAGATTTTAATATTACCAGATGTATTTTGAATCTTAGTCGTTCTTAGTCCAATATCCAATACTTGACCTCTAAAATCACTGATTGTAACAATATCACCCACCTGGAATTCTCCTTCAAAGACAATGAAAATTCCCGCAATAATATCGCTAATCATACTTTGGGCACCTAAACCAACAACCAAAGATAGAATAGAGGCCGATGTTAATAAAGACTTTGTATCAAAACCAACTAGATACAAACAATAGAATATAGAAGCAATGGCTCCACCATACTTAAACAAAGAAATCAATAAATGTGCCACGGTTTCTGTCTTTGTACTAAAAGTATGTGACATCAATGAAATAATTGTATTGATAATAGAAACACCTAGGAAAGTTAAGAATATCACAATAATACTTGCGGTAATAGAGAAAATATTAACGCCTCTTTCCCACTTTCCACTTAAGATAAACTTTTCAATTGACTCTGATTTCAATGAATTAAAATCAGAAGATCGAATTAAAATAAACAATAAGATAATTAAAACAATGGCTTTAATGACAAAAATAATCTTTTGTTCCGGTGTCTTCTTTCTCCAATTAAACTCTTGTGACCAACGCGAAGAAGCCGTTGTTGAAACCTTCATAACTCCCGTTGGCATCATAATCTCAAATATGTTCTCAGAAACATCTGAATTTGGATCCATCATCATTTCAAATAAAATTTCTTCTCTAGAAGTAGTTATGGTAACCATCATGGAAACAAGAACCAAGAAAATCAAACTAATGACTCCCGTAATAATCGCCAGCAGTGTTCTTCCTTGATATAAATCACTGGTAGGAATATTTGTTGAAATAAAGTATCCATCATAAGTATGGAATGTTTCAAAATATGTATTTCCATCAAAACTCTGGAAACCATTATAATCGCCTAAGAAGGCTTTATCTGAAACACCAATATCAGACGCTTTTAGTCCAATATATTCGCTATAAGGAGAATAAATAACCCTATGATCATCACTATCATCATAGATCATCAAATAACCATCATAAGGAATTTCTAAATTCTCACAGATATACTCTTCACTCGAAGTCTCAAGTGCTTGTTCTTTGTCATCTACATACAATCCAATCTGAATAAAAGAGTGATACATTTCAACATTGGGATCATCGTAATTTTCTTCATATTCCTTTTCGGATATATATTTTGTTTCTCCATGTTCATCCAAACTTGTATAGTAATAGAAAGATACGCCAATATATTGACTTTCTTCTCCATCATCATTCACTTGTACTTCTTGAACCAGTTCATCTACTTTTCCATCTAATAGATCCAAAAATTCATAAGATTGATCTTCTTCATTATGACTTAAACTAAAATACCAGTCACTTGTGTTTGTCGCAATGACATATCCCTGATCATTGAAAACACTAATGGACTTAATTCCATTATTATCGCAAAGCTGTTGAAGATAACTTGAATTCGCAATGGATTTTACATAATTTCCTTTATCATCAATCACATCTTCACGAACACCATTTTCGTCATAATATGTATGATAACGATTCGAGCTTTCATTCAAGAAAGAAGGATCTTGATCGAAAATATACGCAAATAATTTAGCTTTTGAAATATAATGCTGATTATAGTAATCCTCAATATAATTTTCTGTTTGAGAAGAACTGGCAATTTGATTTTCTAAGGTTGTCATAGCCGCATTGGAAATATCAAGCGCATTTGAAAGAGCCAATAATGTTTGAGCATAAGCTGAAGTAATTGCCACAACAAGAGTACAAACAAGCATCATGGAAAAAACGCGTCTTCCAAGAGTCATGTTAATGTATAAATCCTGTCCTTTGAATTGCCCTATCTTTTTCTTTTCTGTTGTTTGTTGCCTGTGAATCATGTCATTTCGAATAAACAGTGCAAATAAAACAACAATTAAAGAACAAATAAAGTAAATTACTGAAGACCAAATCACAATCCCCTTATTATTTCCATATAATTCACTTTGTGGAATCGCTGCATCAACAATCGTATAATCTCCATATTCCTTCGATACACAGTAATAATTACTTCCTTTGATTGTTTGGAAACCGGCATAATCATCCTGGTAAAGATTTTCATTTAAGCCATAGTCGGTAATGCTCTTGCCACTTAAATCCTCTTGGCCATCATCAAAATAAATGAATTCGCCTGTTTTAGAATTAACTGCAAATAAGAAGCCTTCACTACCAATAGCGGATTGTTTTAAAATAGTTGAAATATCCTCGATATTTTGTATTTGAAGACTCAATACAGTATCTTCTACACCCATTGCCAGATAATAATCATCTGTTACTTTAGCTGCATAAAAATAAAAAGAACCTTCGTTATTTTCTACATAAACTGGATCATTTTCTTTTTCAATTTTATTTAACTGCTTTTGCGTTAACACATTTAAATCCGTTACAAAATTCTTATAAAATAAGTCTTTATCTTGACTTAATACAATGGTACCATCTGTACGAATTAAATATAAATTTTGAGAATCTATCGCCTCTGTTATCTGGGTAAATAGTTTTAGTCTTTCACTTTCATTTGAATTTAAAAAATCAAAGACATCGTTGGCAAATAAAGATTTGATATCCTCTAATGTCTGTTGATTGGAAGCATGGAAATCTTCTGTCAACATTGTAACTGTTTCATCACTTTCTTCTAAGTTAGCAACAACATGTTCTAAGATATCTAAACTCTCTTGTTTTTGTTTATGTTCTGATGTTTTATTTTGAACCTGGGATAAAATACCCATCAAAAGACATCCACCAACGATCAAAAGAACAAGATTCACCAACATTTTTCTTCTAAAATATTTATTTTCCATACAGACCTCCAAGCGTTAGTCATAACTATTATACAAAAAAAACATGATTATTAAATATTTTTATAAACTTACAATCGACTGTAAAAAGGAATAAGAAGCAAAGTGCAATGAAGTATATTCTAAAAACCAGCGAACCAGAAATAGAAAATCCGATAATGTAAAATCATACATATTTGCCAGGTCTTCTCTTTGATTATCTTTATAGACAAACAAAGAATGATATTGAATTAATTCATCCTTTGAATACTTTCTTATTCTTCCGTGATTACATGTACTACATAAAAATCCACCATCTAATAAAGATATTGTTTCAATATGATCTTTTCGATGACAAGATACACAATCCGATACATGAATCGATATACCTTCTTCTTTTAAAATATCCTTTAAAATCATGCAGGCATATGTATAGCCATTCGAATGCCCTAAATGAAAGGATTCTAAACAGCTTTTAAAATTTATAAACATTGAATCAGAAATGGTTGTATGTTTTAAACAATCCACTAAAACATTTAAAACAGATTGCACCGTTAAATCTTCCTGAACATGATAAAACGATTGTAAAACATGTCCTGTAGTAAGGATAGGAAGGCTTCGTTCCACTAAAGATAAATGAACGTATGTAAATGGCTGTACTAAAGAACGATTTTTCGCATTCGGTTTATGAATTCCTCGTGCCTGAAAAGAAAAAATTTCATTACAAGTCAATATAGAAACCAGACCATCATGCTCTTTATAATCCTGAATCGATAAAATAATACCTTCTACTTCTTTACTAGAGCTCATCGTTTAATTCATCCAATCCAAATTCTTTAATCTTTTGTTCATGATTGCGCCAATTTTTTTCCACTCTGACATACAATTCCAGTTCAACCTTGCATCCCAGCTTATCCTGTAATTCTTTTTGAGCATCCAGGCGAATCGAGCGAATCATGCTTCCTTGTTTTCCAATTAAAATTCCTTTTTGTGAGTCACGATCGACTACAATCATCATGGATAAAATGACTTTATCTTCATAGTCTTCTCTTTTCTCTAAAATAACAGCAATGCTGTGAGGAATCTCTTCTCTGGTTTTAAATAATATCTTTTCTCTGACAATCTCACACATCTGAAAGTTTTCATCATGATCACTTTTCATTTCCTCTGGAAACATCCTATCTCCTTGAGGTAAATAGTTATAAAATACTTTTAATAGCTCATCTACATTCTTTTCCTTTAAAGCACTAATAGGAACAATCTCATTAAAAGAAAAGACGTCCTGCCATTTCAAAAGATGTTTCATCAGTTTTTCTTTGGAAATACAATCCACTTTATTCACAATCAAAACCACAGGTTTATGAAGTTCTTGAATTCGAGATAGAATAAATTCATCTCCTTTACCATACGGTTGTGTTACATCAATAATCCATCCAATCACATCACAATCTTCCATTGCGGTATATGCGTTTTTATTTAAAACGCGGCCCAGTTGTTGTTGGGGTTTATGGATACCTGGAGTATCTACAAAAATATATTGTGCTTCTTTACGTGTTAAAATACCAGAAATATTATTTCTGGTTGTATTTGGTTTATCTGACATAATCGCAATTTTTTCTTCCAACAATGCATTTAATAATGTACTCTTTCCTGCATTGGGTCTTCCAACAATGGCAATAAATCCAGAACGATAACTCATGAAAATAACCTCCAAACTTTTGGCAGTAAAATAACGATACCTACAAACAAAGCAAAGATACTGACAAGCAATACAGCACAGGCACTCATATCTTTAATATGCTTTGCCTGTTCATTTTTTTCCAAAGAAATATAATCTACACACTTTTCAATGCATGAATTTATAAATTCAAATCCAAGCACCAGACAAATAGATAATACAATCCATATCCATTCTTCTATTGTACATCCTAGTAATGCACTGACAATCATCGTTATACATCCAAAACAAAACTGCAAAAAAATACTCTTATCATTTCCAATAGCATAAATTAAGCCTTCAAATGCATATTGAAATCTAGCGACGAACCATTTCATCTAATATCACATCCTGCAAGTCAAACATAACTTTTTCATCTTCTTTTGTCATATGATCGTACCCTAATAAATGTAAAACACCATGACAAAATAAGAAACATGCTTCTCTTCGTATAGAATGACCATAACTAAAAGCCTGGTCACGAATAGCTTGAACATTAATGAAAATATCTCCTAATTCATTCTGTTCTTCTTCAACAAAAACATTGGACATATCATCCTGCATCGCAAAACTAATCACATCCGTTGGTCTGTCGATATTGCGATAATCCCGATTAATTTCATGTATTTGTTCCGGTGTCACAAAAATAACAGATAAACTAGAATCAGGGTTTCGCTGCAATAAAGACAAGGCTTTTGAAAAAACAAGTTCGTAATCTTTTTTAAAACGATAAACACTTTTATCTTTTGCCTGATTCACAAATATAATTTCCATGACATTAGTATACCACACAAAAAGAAAAAGGCATTCATTCATGCCTTTATTTTGTTGTCTGTCTAGGAATATAAGAATACGCAATTTCTAAGTATCGACTTGGTAAATTTGCATCTTCCATCAGCATTTTTGTCAATAGTCGCATTGCGATAGCACCCATATCATATTCTGCAACATTAAATGCAGATACATTTGGTTGGAACATTCCTAAGTACTTATTGTTTAGTACACAAACCATTTCATAATCTTTTGGACAAGTATAACCGTTTTCTAAACAAGCATTAATCATTGCCATTGCTTGCGAATCACGAAGAGTGATTACCACTTTACCTGGTTTATGACTCTTCATGTATTCCGATAAGAATACGTAAGAACTCTTATAAGATTGATCATATGTAATGTAGTTTGCGAATACTTTTCCTTTATCCGCAAATGCTTTTTCTACACCTTCTTTTACTCTTTGAATCATGGATACATTCAAACGATCTTCGATTAATACAATGTCATCAATTCCTTTTTCCAAATAAGAAGTCGTAAACTCATAAGCCATTTTGGCAAAATCCGTAAAGACATTTCCTACTGTTGTCACATCGGTTTCATCAATTTTAGAGCCTACAACCACCATTGGAATCTGGTATTCATTTAACACTTCCATTTCCTCTTCGGAGAAATTGTCATTAAATAAAATAACCCCATCTACATGTGATTTGATAATTGCTTCAATCACATCCGCCATCTTAGAGATTCCTTTTGATGTTGTATGGAACATAATGTTGTAGTTATAAATCTTGGCAACATCCATTAATCCATTTAATACTTTTTCATTGTATGAGAATAATTTTTCACTCATGACAATCGAAACCGTTGTTGTTTTTGAAAGAGCCAGACCTTGAGCAATCGCATTTGGTTTATATCCTAATTTTTCAATTGCTTGTTGAACACGAACACGTGTATCTTCACGAACAACAGAACTGTTATTGATAACACGCGATACCGTTGCAAGTGATACATCCGCTTCTTTGGCAACATCATAAATCGTAATACGCTTCACGATTAATCCTCCTTGTCTTTAATGACTTTTTTAATTCCATTGAATACAAATTTATTGAACTTTTCTGTTACTTGTTCAGCTTTATCAATCGTATCTTTTAATGTTTGTGAAGAGCGAATATCATCAATTGTATCTCCCACTTTATCTAATACATTTTTTATATCTTTATTTTCTTTTAATTTATCGACACCTTTATTTACAGCATCCATAACGGTATCAAAAGCAGATGTCAAAAATTCTTTACCAGAAAGAACAGCGCTCTTAAATTGTTCATTATCACTTAATTCAACAGCTTTATCACGAGTTGCATTTAAAATATTTAAAGATTGTTCTTTTAAGTTATCAAAGATAGCTTTTAAATCATCCTGTGATTCAAGTGATTTTGCTTCTTCTTTGGCTTCTTGATAAATAGTTTCAATCTTTTCTTTCGTTTCTTCAATCATTTCTTCATTTTTTTCGTTGCCTTCTTCGATTAGATTTTCAACTTCCGACATCGTTTTTTCTTCTAATTCTTCAATTGTTTCTGTTACATTTTCATTATTTTCCATTGCCTATTCCTCCGAAGAACTGATTTGTTCATTCACAACGACTTCAACAGGATCCTTTTTTCCGCTCACTTTTTCTTGCACCCAGTCTTTAATCACACCAACATTATCTTTTACAGACGTTGTGACATTCCCAACTGCTTCTTTAGTAGCGTGATGTACTTCATCCACTGTATGAGAAATATCTTCTACTGTTGCCAGTGGAGCATCCAACTTTTGAATTTGCCCTTCTGTAGTATCCAGTGTCTTTTCTACAGCTTTTAAAGTAAGAATCAATTCCTTTACTAATAAAATAATGTAAACCAATAAAATTACTCCAAATACAGGCAATAGGCATTTTGCCATAAAAGCCACTGTCTCAAATAATCCGTTCATATCTGCCATAGTCGTCACCTCATTAAATGCATTATAACACGTAACATGTCTTTAAACCACGAAAAATGAAAATATTTTCATAAACACTGTAACCGCTACCGAAACCGATTTCGATAGGTACATTGTTCGCAAAGTGTCTCTAAACACTTGTTGTTGGCAAATGATGTTAGAATTGACTGATACAAATCTGATTCTAAAATAGAGTTTAAAGAAGAAAAATAAATATTTCCTAAATTAATCTGCCCTTCACTATCCAAACAACAAATGCTGACTTGTCCATTACTGAGTATTGCCAACATATTCTTTGCCCCTAAACATGTTCCATCAACAAATGAATTCTTTGCGTCAACTGGCCATTCAAACCGGTTTTCAAAACCTAAAAAAACATTCTTTTCCAGGGTCACATTTCTAGAATTCGATATCTCGACATCATATTTTTGAATAAAAGTATCTAAACAATACTGTGCCTTGGGCTTTAAAGCATCTTTTAACCAGAAGCGACAATCAATATAGAATTTCGTATGATTCTTTTCAATGAATTGAAGAATTGTATCCATATACTCCTTTTCATTTACATTCGTCTCATCAATCGAATGAATGGATATACTTACTTTACGAATACTTGGATGACTTAAATCCATATGATTTTTTAATAAAATACCATTGGTTACAAGTTGTACTTTCATATCATACAAATCACATAAAGAAAGAATTTCATCGAATTGTGAATGTAAAAAAGGTTCTCCTTGTACATGTAAATAGATATAAGAAGTAACAGGTTTTACTTGTTGTAGAATATGTTCAAATTCTTTTAGACTCATTTCATGAAAGGAACGATGATGAAAGGAACAAAAAGAACATCTTAAATTACAACGATTGGTAATTTCAATATAAACTCGTTTAATCATAGCTTTATTTTAACGAATTCAAAATAAAAACAGAAGATGTCTTTTAAACATCTTCTTATGATCAATGCAAATATATGAAAAGTCTGATTTCAATTAATGCTTTATAACCGCATTATTGCCGTTTCCCCAGCAATAATAGACACTTATAGTTCCATCTTTTTCAAAATAAACTGCAATGTTTGCACCCTTGAAATTAACATCACCACGGTACTCACCTTTTCCAAAGAATGTAGCTTTCGTTCCACCATCCAGTTCTGTTCCACAGCCACATCCACTTACTCCTTTAAAACTATATAAAAGGCCCTTTCCAGGATCATAGCAAAAAGCTCCTGTTACATTATTGCCATTTGCATCCTTAACATACCCTTGTCCATCCCAATAATAAGTTATAGGATTATTTCCATTGGCATCTGTTAAAGTAAATTCGCCTGGCATAGCAGCATAAGCAGCAGCCGCATATGCATTTCTAAGATTTGCCAGGTCTACAGACTCCCTGCTCTTTTCCTGCTGATTTCTAAAAATTGGGATACTGATAGCCACCAGAACAGCTATTATCGCCACAACTATAAGAAGCTCTGCCAATGTGAAACCTTTTCTATTTTTCAAATGTTGCTTTTTCTTAAACATGCCCAACACTTCCTTCTACAATGAAAATAAAGAATTGTTTTTATTATAGTATGACAAGAAGAAGGAAATGCATTTAAACTTGTAAGAAACGTCAGAATCATTGATGATTTTGGAGTTTTTTTGTTCTACCTTCTTTATTTTCGACTATATCGAAAATCACAATGATCATTCCCTTCAGCCAATGTCATTGTACGTTCTAATTTCATATTCATTATTTCCGTTAAAACAAAATATCATCAGTATAATCGCACTTAAATACCTTTTCATGTCGTATTCTCTAACTTGATTAGATCATACAAAAAAACCAATACACATTCGTGTACTGGTCAAAAGATTCATTTACTTTTCTAAGTTCTTTTTCAACATATCCTTTAATAAATAGATATCTTTACTAGACATAAATAAGTAGACAGCTGGTTTCATCGTTTCAAGAACATCCGCTGATTTTTGATCGACATCCAACAAAATTGAATTTGGACATCTATTTAATAAATCCTGAATTGTAACTGTAATCGTCTCATCTTCTCGAACGGCATTCTTAGGAAAATCACAAAGCACAACTTGATCCGCTGTATTTAAACTCTGAGCAAAACCTTCTAAAAAATACTGTACACGAGAGAAACGATCCGGTTTGTATAAGGCAATGATTTTCTTATCTGGATACATCTTTCTACAAGAATCAATCATATATCGGATTGCAGTTGGATGATGCGCATAGTCATCTACTAATACACTATCTCCTACTTCCTCTACCACAAATCGTCTGGCAATTCCTTTATATTCTTCTAATCCTTCTACAATACCTTCAACTGGCGTATTTAATTCATAAGCTAAGGCAAAAGCACCTAAAGTATCTTGTACAAAAGGATCCCCAATTTCTTGTAAGTGAAGATGAGCAATCTTGTTTCCATGATGATAAACATCATAGTCTAGTCCATCATGTCCTTGAACAATATTCTTGGCTACATAATCATTTGTATCTGCATATCCATATGTAACATAAGGAACCTTATAGTTTAAAGTTGGTAAATATGGATCATCCCCATAAATCACAACCTTCTTTTTAACCTGATCCACAAAAGATTGATAAGCCGATACATAGTCATCTATATCTTTATAGTAATCAATATGATCTAATTCAATATTTGTAATAAGGGCATAATCTGGATGATAAGCTAAAAAGTGTCTTTGAAATTCACAAGACTCTAAAACAAAATGTTTCGCATTTTGTGGCATATAACCATGTCCATCACCAATTAAGTAAGCTGTTTTGTCGTTATGCGCTAAAACTGAACCTAATAATCCAGTTGTTGTAGACTTTCCATGACAACCAGCCACACATACAGAATTATAGTCTTCTAATAAAACACCTAAATACTCATTGTAGTAATATGTTTTTACAGTTGGATTATCCATTGCTGCTTTTACTTCTGGATTTGATTCATTAAAAGCCAAACCAATAATAACGGTATCGTTATCTTTAATATTGGCAGGATCAAATGTTGTAAAGGGAATTTTTCTATCTGTTAGTCCATCCTGTGTAAAAACATATTTTTCAATGTCACTTCCATTGACTTCTTTATTCTGGTCATGAAGAATACAGGCTAATGCTGCCATTCCTGTTCCTTTAATTCCAATAAAATGATAAGCCATTTTACCACTTCCTAATCTTCAAAGAGTGTTTGTTGTTGCGTACTCTCTTTTTTTGGCTTTTCAAGCATATCTTTTAGTTCAACATTGCTTGCTTTCTTTTTTGTATCCACTACCTTTGCAGGAATTGAATCCACAGGTTTTGCCTTAGGAATATTGCTTCCATACATAGGAGAAATAATTTGTACAAATTGGAAATCTTCATCTGGTTTGTTTAAATTAACCGCATTATGTACTTTATCAAATTGTTTCTTTTCTTCATCTGTATTACCAAAGATAGGAGAAATAACAGGTGTATATTCTAAATCTTCTGCCACTCTTCTTTTTGGGTTGTTCATTTTTGAACGATCATAGTGATATTCTTTTCTCTTTGGACGACTCACTGGTGCACTGGAAATATCTTCAACATCCATTCCATCGAAGATACTTGTTTTCTTTTCTTGTACAGGTGCAAAATTCACAACTGGCTCTTCCTTTACAGGTGTTACTTTAGGTTGTAAGAAAGTAGGTTGTTTCTTTGGTTGAACCGCTTCTACAACAGCATCAGCTGAAACCGTAGCTGGTTGAATTGTTTCTTGTTCAACAACTTCTTCTTCATAATCGTCTTCATCAATGTCTTCATTTAAAATGGCATGCATTAAATCTTTAAACTTTGGCATATTACCCCTCCTTGATTGTCTTGTTTAAATAATCTTCAATTTCTGCTTTTGTCTTTCGTAAAGAGGAAACAAAACGTGAAACTTCTTTTCCCTCTTTATATGTCACAAAACTAGGAATCCCCATAATATCTAATTCATTCGCTAAATCCATGCATTCATCACGATCAAGTTCGTAAAAACACATAGAAGTAAATTCTTGTTCAATCGATGGTAGCTGAGGCTTGATAAAAATACAATCCCCACACCATTTCGTTGTAAACAAGAAGACTTGATATCCATCCAGTTTTGTTTTTGAAATAAATTCTTCTTTTGAGTGTAATGTTTCCATATTACTTCTTCCATACGGCACGATAAATCGGTTGTCCGGCTTGTACGAACTTCTCTTCGTATTCCGTCATGACATCTTCTTTATGTTCCGTTCTACGATAGTCTACACTAAAATCAACGAGTTTAAAATGATTTTTTTCAAATTCAAGAATAGAATATTCAAATAAATCCTTATTATCCGTCTTCATTTGAATCTGTCCATCCTCACTTAATATTGCTTTATACTGCTCTAAAAATTTTTGAGAAGATAATCTTCTTTTCGCATATCTTTTCTTTGGCCAGGGATCGGAAAAGTTTAAATGAATAATATCAACTTCTCCCTTTTCAAACCAATCCATGATATTTTCAGCATCCCCATGAACTAATAATAGTTTTTCACCATTGATGGCATATTCATCAAACTTTTTGGCTGCAATACCAGCTGCACTTTCGTTTTTTTCTACAGCTACAAATCCATCTTGAGGATAAAGTTTGGACATGTTTAAAGAATAATTTCCTTTTCCACAGCCAATTTCAACATGTAAAAGTGAAGTATTTAATCTTGATTTCCACTGTCCTTTGATTTTACTGATGTCTTTCACTAAATGGGTGCTTTCGTCTAAATATTCAACCGCCCATTTTACTTTACGCATTCGCATACTAGCTACACAATGCCACAATGGCTTCTGCATAAATCGCAATTGCCTCAATTAAAGTAGACAATTTGATTCCTTCATCCGCTTGATGGCATCCTCCTACAATTTGATCCGTTTCCACTTCTTCCCAAGGTTTTTCAGGACCAAAGGATACGAAATTATCAAACATACGAGCATATGTTCCTCCACCAATTGTTTTGGCAGGATGGAACGTATCTTTGGTATACTTCACATATACATCCATTAAATCCTTCACTAATTTCGATGTTGGATCCACATACAATGGTTTTGAATCACTTTCTTTAATAACATGAATATTTGATTTCAAAGAAGAACATATATTTCCCATTTGAGAGATAAGTTCATCTCCAGTTACATCATTTGGATAGCGAATGTCTAATAAAACAGATGTTTGATTGTCTTCTATATCCACAATACCTGTACTCATTGTCAAACAAGACATATAGGTACCATCCACATCAATTTCCATTGGTTGTCCCATCCAGTCTTTTAATAAGAAATATAAATCCTTACATAACTGATCATCATAACTGATTCCAATGAAGTTTAATAATTGAACCGCTGCATTGTTTCCTTTATATGGCCAGGCAGCATGAGAAGACAAGCCATCAATGTGGATTTTAATCAATCCCTCTTCTTCACTAATATTTCCTGTTAAATGATTCACTTTTAGAAAATAAGAGAATTCTTTTCTTTGTTGACTTGAAATATATTCCACATAGGCATCTGCCTTTCCAATGACAATATTAGGACGAGATCCCGCATGCATTTTTTTAATGACTGTTGCATCATTGGATTTCAATAAAGCATGTAAACCTCCCTTTTCTCCATAAACAACAGGAAAATCCGCATCTGGAGAAAAACCAGCCGATGGAACTTCTGCATGTTCCTTATAATACTTCATGCACTCCATTCCACTTTCTTCATCACATCCAAGCATCAACATCACTCTTTTATTTAAAGGGATGTTGGCTTCTCTTAATAGCTTTAATGCATAATAAGCAGCTAATACAGGCCCTTTGTCATCCATGACTCCTCTTCCAAAAATATATCCATCATTATAAGTCACTTTTAATGGATCTTTGGTCCAGCCTTCTCCTAATGGAACAATGTCTAAATGCCCTACAATTCCAAAAGCATCTTCTCCTTTTCCATATTGAACAACGCCTGCATATCCATCGACATCTTTGGTCTCAAACCCATCTTTGTTGGCAATATCTAACATTGTATCCAATGCTTTACGACAATTCTTTCCAAAAGGTGCATTCTTTTTAGCTGTTGTCATATCACGAGTGGATTCAATCTCCACTAACTTATTTAAATCTTTTAAAAATTCATCTTGGTGCTCTTTTGCCCATAATAAAAAATCCATAGTCATCACTCCTATGGAAATATTCTATCACAAATTCTTAAACAATTGTTTATAAATATAAAAGACCGATGTTACTCGGTCTTATATTAGATTAGCTTGCTTCAACATAAACATAGACTACTTCATCTGATTCCCATTTTTCAACAATTAGGATTATTCTTTTAGAATCTGTTGTTTTATAAGCAGAATATTTCGTATCGGATTCTTGTGCATCCTCTGTGTATCCAGCATCTTTACATTGTTGAACATAGGCCTTAAATTCTGCTTCTCCACCCTCGAATTTAAAATCTCCAGCGTCTGAATAAGACGTGCATTCTTTGATTGGTTGTGTTGGTTCAGGTAAAAATTCAGAAGCATAAGATTCATCCCATTGGTTTGACATAGAAATACCAGTTTCTTCACTATAACCTTCTCTTGCCTCTTCGATTGTTTGATAATCATTTAACTTTTTATAAGTCTCGATGCCTTCAAATGTTAAATAAAGATTGCCACTATCATCCTTTAATCCCCTTTTACTAACAAAAGTTAAAACATCATTTTCTTTATCGTACAGATAATAATCTGTTAGGTAATATGTATCTCCTTCAACTACTTCTCCATCTACTTTTGTATAATTAGTAACTTCTTGAGAATCATCCAGTTCTTTATCTGTTTCACTATAAGATGGAATCGAATAGTTCTCATACTCATCCGCATCCGTATTATTCTCAGAAGCATACTTTTCATCATTAGTTCCTAATTGAGCAAAATACACGTTTCCATTACTCTGAAATTCATATAATAAAGAACCACCATCAGCATCTGGTTCATCATATTCTTGTTTATCCGTTTCATTTCCATCCTGGTCATAATACGTATAAACAGAATGAGTACCATAATAGACTCCTAAAGGTCCATCATATGTACTTTCTGTAGAACCATTAGTGGATGAACATCCAAACATAGACAATGCCAAAAACGTTGTTAATAAAGTAGAAATTATTCTTTTCATTTGCTTCTCCTCCCAAGTAAAACTTTAGAACAATTATACATATATTATATATATATATATATAATTTCCCGCAAGAAAAAAGACCGATTTTACTCGGTCTTATAAATTACTCTTCAGTTTTCACTTCTTCTTTTTTAGGCTCTGGTTTTGGTTTAGGAAGTAAAGCTTTGGCACTTACATTGATACGACCTTTGTTGTCAATTTCCATAACCTTAACATCGATAACATCACCAATTGCCAATACATCTTCCACTTTTTCTACACGGTGATGAGAAATTTTTGAAACATGTAGTAAACCATCTGTGTTACCAAATAAGTTAACGAAAGCACCAAATTTTTCTAAACGAACAACTTTAGCTGCATAGACATCGCCAACTTTTGCTTCACGAACAATGTTGTTGATCATTTCTTTGGCTTTTTCAATTGATTCTTGATCCATATGATAGATCACAACTTTTCCATCATCATCAATATCAATCTTCACATCGTTACAAGCCGCAATAATCTCATTGATCATCTTACCACCAGGTCCGATAACATCTTTGATCTTATCTGGATTAATGTTCATCATACCAATCTTAGGAGCATATGGACTTAATTCTTTTCTTGGCTCAGGGATGGCAGCTAACATATTTTCTAAGATTTCCAAACGAGCTTTATGAGCTTGTGCTAAAGCTTGTTGGAAGATGTCACGTGTAATACCTGTTGTCTTGATATCCATTTGAAGGGCTGTAATACCATTCTTTGTACCAGCAACCTTGAAGTCCATATCACCGAAGTGATCTTCCATACCTTGAATATCGGTTAATACAGTATATTGACCTGTTTCATCATTCATAATTAATCCCATCGCAATACCTGCAACAGGTGCTTTAATTGGTACACCGGCAGCCATTAACGACATGGTTCCTGCACAAATAGAAGCTTGTGAACTAGATCCATTACTTTCCATAACATCCGCTACTGTACGAATTGTATATGGGAATTCATCTACACTTGGTAATACTTGTAGTAAAGCACGTTCACCTAAAGCACCATGTCCAATTTCACGACGTCCAGGTGTTCCCATACGTCCTGTTTCCCCTACACAGTATGGAGGGAAATTGTAGTGATGCATAAAGCGTTTTGAATCCACAACGGTTAAGTCATCAATGATTTGATTATCATTTAAAGCCCCTAAAGTTGTTGTTGATAAAACTTGTGTTTCACCACGAGTGAATAAAGCCGAACCATGTACACGAGGTAATAAATCAACTTGTGAATTTAATGGACGGATTTCATCAATTTGTCTTCCATCTGGTCTTACTTTATCTTCAATAATTAAACGACGTACTTCGTCAGCTTCAATACCATGACAAATTTCTCTAGCTTCTTTTACGGCTTTTGCTTGTTCTTTTTCAGAAGCATATTCTTTTGCTTCGATCATGGCAGCCGCCTGATCCGTTAATTCATCAATCTTTCCATATCTTTCCAATTTTTCTTTAATCGATACAGCTTCACGAATCTTTGTTTCAAAGCTTTCTCTAACTTCTTGATCTACAACAGGATCTACCGCATATAATTCAATTTCACGTTTTTCTTTTCCACAAGCTGCAATCACTTGTTCTTGCATTTCACATAATTTAATAATTTGTTCATGACCGAACATCAAAGCTTCCAGCATATCTTCCTCAGATACTTCTTTTGCTCCAGCTTCTACCATGTTTAATGCCTTTTTATGACCAGCAACCGTTAAGTCAATGTCACTTTGTTCCATTTGTTCTACTGTTGGGTTGGCAATCAATTCACCATTGACACGCCCTACTTTTACCCCAGCAATAGGTCCATTGAATGGAATATCAGAAATACATAACGCCAAAGATGCTCCAAACATAGCGGCCATTTCTGGTGAATAGTCTTGATCAACACTTAATACTGTATTGACAACTTGTACTTCATTACGGAACCCTTCCGCAAATAATGGACGGATTGGACGGTCAATCATACGAGCTGTTAAAGTCGCATGTTCACTTGGTCTACCCTCACGACGTAAGAATCCTCCAGGAATCTTTCCTACAGAATATAACTTTTCTTCAAAACTAACTGTTAAAGGGAAAAAGTCAATCCCTTCTTTAGCCTGATTCGATGCACAAGCAGTTGAAATAGTCACTGTATCTCCATAACGGACAATAACAGCACCATCGGCTTGTTTGGCAATCTCACCAGTCTCTACTGTGATCCCCCGACCACAGAAATCAAAATGAAACTCTTGTTTCGCCATTTTTTCACCTCTTATTTTTCATACCAACGAATCATACCATAAATACAAAAGAAATGAAAGAAAAAAGAGGACGTGTCCTCTTTAAAAATAACGATTTTTTATCTTTTGATACCACTTTAGATGATTCATATACATTTTATATAAATCCTGATAATAAATCTCTAAAGATTCAATCTCACGGCTATTTAATTCAATATCTCCATAAATCACTTTTTCATACCTTGCTACCATTCTCAAAAAAGAAAGACTATCCAGGCCTAACTGTTCAATTTCCTTCTTGGATTTTAGTGGCTGTTGAGAATTAAAACCAGGAATCAATCCAGCTAAACACGTACAAATGGCATCATATAAAAATACCGTTTTATCAAAAGATGAACTTTTTTCATATTGTATTTGTCTTTTTCTTTTCTTGTAGAGAGCATGAATTTCTAAGCACAACCAGACAATCACAAGAACCAATAAAAGATAGAAAAGAATTAATTGTAGTGAAACAGGTTGTTTTTTCTGAACCACTTGTTCTTCTTCAAAAGAATTATCATACGTTTCATTTGGTGTGATTGCCATTTGACCACTTGTTCCCTGCATATCCTCTTCAGGAACAGAGATATAAGTATCGGGAACATACACCTCTGAATAGAATCCAGGAGTCACCTCAATTGGACGCCACCCTTGTCCTTCAATATAGACTTCACACCAGGCATGGGCATTTTGAGACGTTAAAGTAATCGAATCAGCACCTTTGCCATCCACATAATAACCTTCTACATAGCGAGCCGGCAAACCAGCACAACGAAATGCCAAAGTCGCAATCGTGGCATAAGAAATACTATTTCCCTGTTGGTATTGTTGTAAATACCAGGAAACAAAGGACGTATTGCCATCTACACTATCGGGATTGTCGTTATAAGTCGATATCATATTTAAAATGACACGAATACGAGAAGTAATAGAGTACAAATCACTTTCCTCATTCCATGATTCTCCATTAAAGAAAACCTGGTTAATGATTTCTTGATCACTTTCGTCTACATCCAAATAATTCTCTTCTACAAAGGCATTGTAGACATGCACTACATTTTGAAAATTTGTAACCGATGCATCTTCACTTTCACTATAGTACCAATCGGGCGAATTCTCTGTTTCACAACTTTCATCCTGATTATAGTAATCATAACGATAAGATGTACTCCCAAATAAAGAAGTAGAAGTATATTGCCAATCTTGATAGGTATGTCCATTAAAAGAAGAAATTGTATCGGGTGTATAGATATATTTTCGATTGGCACCAATATTTTCTACCGTTAATGAAGTTGTTTTAGATGAATTTTCAATATTTTGGTAGTTTGAATACATTGTTTGTGACTCAATTCCATTTTCTTTCATCCAGGCAAGCATTCCTCGCATATCCCCTGAATAACTTTGGGCATCTAGTTCTTCCCATTGATTTTGATGGAAAGTCGATCCTACATATCCTCTTAAATAAATCACACCGATTGAATCACCCGTTAATTGAAGTCGATCGTTCTCATCATTTAATAAATACGTTGCCTGGCATAAATTTCCTTGTGGCAAAGTATCGTTTCCATAGCGGACTTCCGATACAACTTCACTCGCTTTATTTTTTATGGAGCTTGTAAGTGTAGTAAATTGTGTTAGCTGTACAAATAAGGTGAAACACAAACAAATCATAAAGAACCCGCCAAAAATGGACAACATTCCTTTAATATAAACAACCTTTTTTCTTTCTCGTAAAAACCATAAATAAAACCAGCCCAACAATACACAGACACTGAAAATCAAGTTAACTGCACTAAGTAAAATGGATAAATCTAACAGTAAGAAAACAACAACGCTTAACACAATCCAGGCTCTACGATTATAAATTTCATAGATCATAATGGTCACTAAATCCGAAATCAATAAACTAAAGTAATAAGAACTAAAGCTGGATGAAAGATTAAATCCCTCAAAATAGGTATGAAAACTATGATCCCAATATAATATAAAGTTATTGTAGTAATACATAATAGAATTTAGGATATCACTACGAAATAGCGCAAACAATAACGCAATCGCTAGAATACAAAATGTATTGACAAGATTCTTATTTTTTACCTGTAATAATAAAATCAAAATAGCGGGGCTAATAATAAAAGGAAAAATATCCATAGATAACTTTCCAATCCCACAAATCAGGCCAATACAACCAATTGTTAATAAAGATAAGAAGAACAACTCAAAAAGCCAGGAATATTTTCCTGGATCCTGTGGTAATTCAATTCTTTCAACATTAACCTTTTTTTTCATATCTACCTATAAAGAAATTTTAAACAATGTATTCCGTATGTTCTCTAAAGAAATGGAAACCATGGCATAATCCATGCTCTTTGAAACTTCAACAGTTTCCTTTCCTGGAATAATAATCGATAAGTCAACAAATTTAGAAACATTCACAGCCACACTATCTGATATACCAGGTGTAATATAAATAACTTTTGTGAACTGATCATATAACTGTTGCACTAAAAACTGTAAGAAAGTATCACTACAAGATTTATGAAATGGCGATACCATCATAGAATCTTTCAATCTTTCTAAAGAATCTGGATTGTCAATGGCATAAGCCGTGAACTGGTCATTGTAAAACCATCCCACATAATGAGAGAATTGTTTTTCAACCAATTGTTCGCTGATTGCCAAAGATAATGAATAAATCGCATTATTCACTTCATCCCTGACCTTTTCCTGTTCATAATAGAAAGCAGGATCTAATAAAATTAAAACCTGATAATTAATGGGTCTTGAAAATTCTCTGACAATAATGGAATCCGTTTTTGCAGATAACTTCCAGTGAATGCTTTTTAAAGAATCCCCTTCCTGGTATTCTCTTAAATTAAAGACCTCACTAATATCATTTCCTTTTCTTTTTGGATCATAGATTTCCCCTGGTTTTTCTCTTCGAATATTTTGCGAAAGCGAAACTTGAACATTGGTATGATATGGATACATAATGTAGCTCCACTTCATATCAAATTCCACTTTCTTTTTAAACAAGTGAAAAAAATCATAACAGAAGGCATCATTCATCGTAACCCTTTGTTGACCACAATTGGGAATAAAATCATTTAAAGGAAAAACGTTTTCTCCATTTTTTGGAAAGAAACTATATATTTTTTGAAACTGGCTTTGAAACAATAAGTTTTCAAAAGTCAATAAAACATCAATATTACTGATGGGTATACGAGTGTTTTTAACACAAACCAGACTTAAATGAACTTCCTGTAAATTCTCATCAAATTCTTCTTTCATATCAAAAGTTACGTTTGCACAACTTTTTTCAAAAAGAAAATAAGAATAAATCGGAACCGCAATTAAGAACAAAAATACACCAATCGCAAAAGCTGAACTTGTCCATACAGAAACAAATCCAACAGAACATACAATCAGTATATAGAATAGCCAATATCGATACATAGACTATCTTCCTTTAGATGGGACAGGTGTATTCTTTAAAATATCATCTAAAATACGATAAGCATCCATTCCTTCAATACGAGCCTGTGGTTTTAAAACCAGACGGTGTGTACAAACATCTTTATATACATATTGCACATCTTCTGGAATCACATAATCTCTTTCGCTTAATACAGCCTTAGCTCTAGCCATTCTTGAAAGAGCTAAAGCACCACGAGGAGAAATACCTAGTTCAATGTATTGATTGTTGTGAGTTGCTTCTACTAAATTTGCAATATAGAAAGAAATATCACGTGTCATACGAACAGAACCCAAATAGTTTTGTACTTCTAAAATCTGATCACGATTGGTAACGGCATGAACATCATCCATTGGATTGATATAACGTTTTCTTTCCAATATCTCCACTAATTCATCTGTATCAGGATATCCAATACTCAAACGCACAATAAAACGGTCAAGTTGTGATTCAGGAAGTAATTGTGTACCAGCAGAACCTACAGGATTTTGTGTTGCGATACAGATAAAAGGTCGAGGAAGTTGATAGGTCTTTCCATCAACGGTGACACTTCCTTCTTCCATTGCTTCCAGTAAAGCCGATTGAGTCTTTGCTGAGGTACGGTTAATCTCATCTCCTAAAAACAAATTGGTATAAACAGCACCTGGACGATAAATTAGCTCATCCGCATTCTTGGATAGAGATGAATACCCGACAATATCACTTGGCATAGTATCCGGAGTAAATTGAACACGCTTATAGTCTAATCCTAACGCTTTAGAAAAACCTAAAGCCAATGTTGTCTTTCCTACACCTGGATAGTCTTCTAAAAGAATATGACCACCTGCATAAATCGCCATTAATGATTTTTCAATGATTTCATCTTTTCCAATAAGTACCTTGCCCACTTCATGGACAATTGCTTCTGATTGCTCAATAATCATATTCTTCCTCACTTCCCTCTATCTCTATTTGATAGACTTCATCTTCCACTTCAATTGTCTCTATTACAGTCATGTTTTCTTGTTCTGTATCTTCTTCCATAACTGTTTGTTGTTCTTCATCGTTTGATTCTTCTATTGTTTCAACTTCTTCTATTGTTGCACTAGACTCTTGAGATGTATTGGATTCAACAGATGTTGCATTTCTATTCTTTGCACCATCACTGGTATCAATGGCATTCAACATTTCATCTGAAACTTTACCATTCCATGAATTCATGTAATTGAGATAAACACTGTCATTTTCAGAATCCGGTACAATAATTTGAATCAATGGAATGGTTGTGTCTCCATCCTGATACGTATAAGAAACAGCCAATTCATGAATATCGATTGTATCTGGTAAAGTGCTTAAGAAATGAATCATTACACTCACAAAGTTTGTAGCATCCTCTTTATATTGTTCAATTAATCCATCCGATGAATTAAAGGCCATCTCACCAATGGCATTGACACTGGTTTGAATGGTGATGTTCTTAACATTTGGACAATTCTCTAATGCATTGTTTCCAATAGACAACAAAGAAGTAAATGCATTTTCATCTAATACATTTGTCAGTGATGTACAATTGGCAAATGCACTTTCTCCAATGCTTGTTACCTGATTAATACCAGCATTCTCATTGGATGATGTAAAGTTCTTTAAATACGTAGCTCCATCAAAAGCATGTGAAGGAATTGATACGGAACTATTCCAGTTTACACTTGGTGTAACAGAGGTATTTTCTACACTGGCAATTCCGGCAAAGGCATATTCGCCAACACTTGTAACGGATGAAGGAATTGTTAAATTATAGATTAGATTACAACCATCAAAAGCATGTGATCCAATACTTGAAAGACTTGTCAAATAAGAAGTGTAATCATCACACAATAAGAATTTTTGAGCTACATTATTGTATGTTCCTAAATGACTACATCCTGCAAATGCATAATCTCCAATGGAAGTAATTTGAGACCAGTTTGAAGTATTGATTGTATCAACTTTAATTAAATTTAAACAATTTTCAAAACAATGAGCCGGAATGTTGGCACTACAGTTCCAATTAATATAAGAATTTGACCAATAACTCATTGAGCCACTAAAAGCATATTCTCCAACAGTAGTTACAGATTCAGGTACCGATACATTCCACATATAAGTACAATTTTCAAAAGCATGTGCACCTATATATTCTAAGGATTTCAGATTACTAGTTAAACGAGTATCTAAAATACTTTGGTATGTTATATTATCAGCGTAATTTCCTAAGTAAGTACATCCACTAAATGCATAATCTCCAATGGACTTAATACCAGACCAATTCGTATAACTATTAGCCCATATTCGCCTTAAATATTTCGCATCTTTAAAACATCCCTCTGGAATATCACAAGCAGCATTCCATAAAATATCTCCATAAGCAGGACCACTGGCAGAAGAACCACTTGCCGTACCCGCAAAGGCATATTCTCCTACACTAGTTACAGAAGCAGGTATTCCATAATAATACATCTGTGTACATCCATCAAAAGCATGGGCTCCTATGGTTGTTAAATTTTTTAAATAATTAGATGCAAAATAACGATCGAGTGGTGAGTAATAACGTGAACTAGATGTTTTACTTCCTAAATATTTACAATTATAAAATGCATACTCACCAATCGATGTAATATTGTTTAAATTCGCATAAGAACTGGATGTAAAGGTACGAAGTTGTGTAGCTCCATCAAAACAATGGGCAGGTATGTCACATTGGGCATTCCATGTAACCGTTCCATATGTACTTGTCGATGCTTTTCCACTATTGGCAAAAGCATATTCTCCAATAGAAGTAACAGTAGATGGAACGGTATACGTATACAATCGTGTGCATCCATCAAAAGCATGGGCTCCGATTGTTGTCAAAGTATCAGAAGATGTAAAGCCATATAACCAGACAACATTTTCAAATGCATAATCAGAGATTATTTCAGTACCTGTCTGTATGGTTACCGTTCCGACATATGTTTCTGGGCAAATAACCAAAGTTAATTTTCCATCCAGCATTTGATAGACAATTCCATCAATCACATTATAAACGTCATCGTAATTGAATATCTTCTTTACAGTATTAGAATAAAGAGTATTGTATTGTGAATTCTTCACAATTAAAATCGTATCCGAACTCAGTTGTAAATTTGTAAATACTGTATCGGTATCAAAAATTAGAGTACGTAAACGTGTACTATTGATAAAGGCAGTACTTCCAATTTCTTCTACAGTAGAAGGAATGGTTACACTGAAAGAACAAATATTGCTTCCTGTACAATTATCAAATGAACCTTCTCCAATCATCGCTGTTCCTTTGATAAAGTGGAAATCACTTTCACCACTGGCAAAACGATCTTCACTATCTCCATTTTTCCCTATATAGCGAATAAACTTAATTTTGCCATGATAGTACATGTATTCACCATTCTCTTCAATCCAGGTAATGGCTTTCTCACTATCTTTATAAACATAAGTACCCTGTTGTTCACTATAGACAAATAAATCTTGTAGATTGCTAGAAGAAGATAATACTTCTAAGGCTTTTCCATTTTCTCCATAATAGCTATCAATTACAGATCCCCATAGTGCTAAGTAATTAGCAAAAGTATCTTCATCATCTGGCAAAACAATCTGTAAACCATTTTCTCCATCACAGGCAAAGGCAGCTTTTTCCTTCATAGGATAAGCTGAATCATAGTTGATTGTCACAATGCCATCATACTCAGATAATGCCCAGGCAGATAATTGTGCTGGTGAGTTGATAATAATATTTTCTATAGAAGAGTTCTCAAAAGCCATCGAACCAATGGTTGTAATCGTATCTGGTAGTTCTAACTCTTCGATGGTAGAAACATAAGATAAAGCACCATCTTTAATTGTCTGTAAAGTAGAAGGCCATTGATCAATCGACTCAATTTTTGCTGGCACTTTGATGCAAACTGTTTGGTCCTTATTATAAAGAATTCCATTATATGTACTGTAATATTCATTCTTTTCATCAACGATTATTTCAGATACATTTCCAAAATTATCATCTTCGTTTTCCATATAAGAAGCAAAAGTAATATTTTTTACAGAAGCCGGAATAATAATGGTTTCAATATTTTTCAATTCCATATCTGTAAGTTCACAATACTCTGTTCCATTTGGGATATATAAAACGCTACTCTCTCCATCATTTTTCGTCATCGCACCAGATGCTGTTGGGGCATTTTCACCCGTATAAGCTTCCCATACAGGATATAATTGTTGACCAATTTGATCCGCATTTAGTTTGGTTCCAATAATCGTTGTTCCATCTGGGGATAAAGACCAACCTTTAAAATAGTAGACTGTTGTTAAAGAATCTACTTTTGTTACATCTTGTCCTTCTAATTGATAGTAAAGAATCGAGTTTCCATTGGCATCTTTTCCATTTCTCCAAACCTTTACATTATCTACCTTTTGATCAGAGATGGTATTTCCATTTTCATCAACTGTTACAATTCTTGTAGAAGGCATACTTAAATATAAAGAACTAATGGATACATATCCATTCTTATCTAAATCCGCTGTACTAATTGTTTTTAATTCATTACCATCGGCATCGAGAATCGTAACTGAATTTTCTTTCGTAACTGCTTGTGAGTTTTCATTTCCAGAAACTACATATTGACCATTGGTAGAATCGGTAGTATCCGATACACTGATTTGTTCACCAGAATTTCCTGCTTGCACAAGTGCATTGGTGGTAACGGTTTGGGATGCATTATCTAAACCAGCTGACTCTTGTTGATTCTTTAAATCTACAGAATCATCCTGTTGTTCTTCTTCTCTATTCTCATCACTTGAGCTTCCTTTTTCGTTATTGGATAATTCCGATAAACTATAAGCATTTTGTCCAAAAGTAGTGGACGTATTTAAAAACTTAGAACCATCAAATCCTAAAAAGTTTCCATTCGATGAACTTAAAGTAGCGCCTACCACTATGGCCACAACAGAACCAGAAATCAAAGAAGCATGGCTTGTCACAAATGTGTAGGCTTTATTATCTTTTACACTCATTCTTCTGGCCTCCCAATTATTTTCACTAATTCATCAAAGTCTATTGGTTTAGTAATATGTCCATTCATACCTACAGATGCTGATTTTCTCTTATCTTCAACAAAAGCATCTGCCGATAAAGCATAGATAGGAATATTATGTGCATCCTGTCTTTCTAAACCACGAATCTGCATAGTTGCCTGCCATCCGTTTTGTTCAGGCATTTGAATATCCATTAATATCACATCATAATAACCGATTTCGCTATTTTCAAACATTTCCACGACTTTCTTACCATTCACAGCGTGGTCTACTTTGGCTTCATAGACTTCTTCCAACATTGAAATCGCAATCTCAGCATTGATTTCATTATCTTCAGCCATTAAAATATGCATTCCTTCAATCGTATATTCACGATCATCTTCGTCAATCTGGTTAACTGGAGAATCTAACTCTTGTTGTTTATCGCTAATAGGTAGTGCGACATAGACAGAAAAATCAGAGCCCTTTCCCACTTCACTTTCAACGACAATATGTCCGCCCATTAAACGAATCATATTATCCGCAATTGCCATACCTAAACCAGAACCACCATGTTTGGCAGCTGTTGTTGCTTCTTCTTGCTCAAATGGTTTAAAGATACGTTGCAAGAATTCTTGTTTAATACCTGTACCCGTATCACGAACACGAATCATAATATGGACATTGTTGTCAATGATGTTCATCTGTCTAAAAGTAAGGGTAATTTGACCTTCACTAGTAAATTTAACCGCATTGCTTAAAAAGTTAACGATGACCTGGGATAAACGAAGTTCATCCCCTACAACATAACGAATTGTAAAGTCTTCCATTTCAAGCACAAACTTGACACCTTTGTCTTCCACTTGTTTTTGAAACATTGTTTGAAGTTTTTGGGCAAACTGGAATAAATCAAATGTTTCATGTGCTAATTCCACTTTGTTGCTTTCAATACGAGACATATCTAAAATATCGTTCAACAAGGACAACATAAACTGGGATAAGCTCTCTGCTTTTTCTAAATATTCCTTAATTCCCTCATAATCTTCTTTAGAATAGTTTGTTTGATTGATCTGATTCATATCAATCTTGGCAAGACCCAACATACCTAAAATCCCATTCATTGGTGTACGAATTTCATGAGACATTTGCGATAAGAATCGTGTCTTTGAATCATTTTCTATAGCGGCTTGCCTTACTTGCTCATTTAAAATCGCAATTTGACCATGCAGTTGAGTAATATCACTAAATACCAACAAATACGCTTGATGTTCTTGTGATACCGTTCCTTTTAAGTGATACCATTTTTCTTTCCCATATACATCAATATGCGTAAATTCCATTTCAAAAGGTTGTAAATGATCCCAATTTTTCCACTTAGATAAAAATTCTCTACGATATTGAATATCCGAAATATCCAATAAAACCTCTACATCTTTATAGACAGAAGCCACTGAAACATTCCATAAAGTTTGAATGTTTTCTGAGACAAATAAAGGTTTACAATCTTTTTGATTTAATAATAAATAGATATCATTACTTGACTTAGAAAGCACATCAAAGAAGGAAATCAAATCCTCATTTCGTTTCATTTCCTGTTTTCTTTTTTGATCAATATTGATTTTTGTGATAATCGCATATAATAACACTAAGATTAAAATCAAAACCGATACAATTATCAATAAAATATTCATTATATTCATGTACACTTACCTAATTTATATTATACAACATATAAATAAAAAGAGCATATAAGAAAATAATCGAGGGAAAACCCTCGACTATTTATTAATATCCGTTAATTTAAACTTCGATACCTTTTTCAAAGAAATAAAGGACATAATCGTTGTCAATACAAGCGATCCCGCACTTCCTATTCCAATGGCCAGCCAGTCAATACCATGAATAAAGATACTAAAACGACTTTCAAAAGATGATACTGCATAGTTTCCCATATACGTTCCCAGTATCAATCCCAAAAGAATTCCAATAATCGTTAAATAAATCGTATCTGTATAAATATACCGTTTCGCATCTTTCACAGAGAATCCATTAATCATTAAAACAATTAATTCTTTCTTCTTTTCATCCACAAACATACTTAAAATATTTAATAATACTAGTATGGCCATCAATACCGATAAGACAACATAGACAATCACCAGTATCTTAGAAACCGATGAGAAGGTATTAAAAGCATACTTGGTCTGTGTATAATAATCCAGATATCCAATATAACCATCCACTTCATTAATTTCTTTGAGCATCGCATCTAGATCAATACCCGATGAATCAAAAAGATAAGTGTTTGGACTATAATCACTTTGAGAATAGGTCTCATAAGTATCCTTATCCATTACCATTCGTTCATCTGGAATATAAAGAACATAATATTCATCAACTGCAAATGTTGCCTGTTGACCACTTATAAACATCGCATTCACTGTATCAGATGGATTGGTCTTGTATTTATTTTGATAAGCATTGCTTAACCAGACTCCTCCACTATACTCAGTGTCAGACCCATCCGTTGTTTCCATTGTACAAACTTTATTGAAGAAGTGAATATCATCTGGAACAATAAGTACCGTAGCAAACAACGAATCATCTGGTGCTGTAATGGCTCCTACTGTTTGTTCTACTAAAGAATACGTTACACCATATTTATCCAGTATTTTTTCAATGTCATCCGATGCCTTTTCAGCAGTGGCATCAAAAGTAATTTCACTGTCAAAATGATAATAATCCTGATATTGTTTATCAAAACTGTTCATAATATTGTCATTGACAGTAAATGCCGTAACAATTAAAGCCGTACAACCCGCAATTCCAATCAAAGTTCCAATCACTCTTCTTCGATCATTAAAAGTATTATTAATGATTGTTCGATTGAATAAGGACATCTTTTTAACAAAGAAAAGTTTTTCATAGAATCTTTCTTTTCCTTTTGGTGGTTCTTGTCCTTGAAGTAATTTGACTGCACTTCGTTTTAAAATACTGCGACACGCAAACCAGCAAACCGCATTAATTAAAACAATTTCTAAACCACAAATCATCGCAATTTCCAAGAAATACAGATGCGATTTGATTTCCGACAAAATAAAGACAGATTTTAGTGCATGTAAAAGAATACCTTCTACAATAAAGCCACCTACAACACCTAAAATACATCCTACAATTAATGTAAATCCAGTATAAGACAGATAACTTAATACGATTTCACTTTGTCTTAAACCTAATGCTTTTTTCGTACCAATGCGAATAATTTGATCAAAGACAATACGAGAAACACATGAATAACACACCAACAATCCAACAATTAAGAATAAAGCTGCCATGCTTAATCTTAATTGCGAGAATATCTTTGCCAAGACTTGAGCATATGCATAACCTATATTGGATAAACGGGATGTGATGGTACATCCATAATCCACAAGGATTTGTGTTTTCTCATTAAAGGAAGATAACTGACTAACTCCATCCTGATATTGTTTCTGTCCATCTTGATATTGTTGAATGGCACTTTCTAATAAAGATTGTCCCTGGCTTAATTCTTTTTTCTTTTGATTCAATAAATTCTGATAAGAATTTAAAGTGTTCCATCCCTCATCAATCTGTGCTTGATAGGCATTTAATTGAGCTTCTGTATCCGATATCTTTTGCCTGGCACTTTCTAATTGAGAAGATGCTGAACTTAGCTGTGCACCATAATAATCCAGTAAAGCTTTTGCCTGAGCTAGTATATTTTTAGCCGAAGCTTCCATTGCACTTGCCTTATCAACATAAGGTTGTACATTCTTTGTGATTCTTGATAAAACCGTATCAATAATGATTTGTGACAGTTCATCTGCTGGTTCAAATCCTGCATAAATATCAGAAATATTATGAACTAAATCAGAAAAGAATCCGGTTGGAAAATTTTCTAAATAAAGCTTTATAGCTTTGATTAATTCTTGTGCCTGTTCACTAGTGTATTGGTCACTACCCTCTAATTCAGCTAAAAGCTTTTCTAAAGGGTCTCTTAAACTATCCAGCTGACTGATATTATTGGTCGCAAAATCTTCTAAAGCCACAAAAGAATCCCTTTGCATATCCGACCACTCTTGAAACGTTTTTATTTCTCCGTTTTCAAAAGCTTTATTGGCATTATCAATCGAAGCCAAATAGGCATTGTATAAACGAATAAATTCATCAAACAGGGCAAATTTATCTTCAATTTGGGATGCATATGTATTATATAAATTTAAATAATTATTATATTCAGCCTGTTTTTGATTATATAAAGCCTCATAAGATGCCAAAGTAGACTTAGCCGCATTCAGTTGTGCCCATCCAGAGTTTACCTGTGCCTGATAATTGTATAGAGAATACTTTCCATTGAGAATCATGGATTCATAATTTGAAATCTGAATCTTACCATTCTCTAATTGCTTCTTACCATCTTCAATCTGTTTCAGTGCATCTTCCAGTTGTTTTTTCGCCTTATCCAATTTTTCCTGTGCACTATCGGATATTTCATCTACACTATCATGAATATAACTACACTTCTTTGCTGCCAGTTCAATGGCAACATCGCTGACACGATCCTGTAAGTCGTTTAATTGTGAAATATATTCATCACTAAAACTATCTAATTGACGTAAAGAATCACTTCCAATTAATACTTCGGTATACCCTGTAAAGGCAGTTTCATCAAAGGAAGCAATTGGTGTATACATAATACAGTTAATATGTAAACTATTGGAAGCAGATACGCCATAACTAGTTGTATTGGTTGATAAATATTCGATATTATCAACCAGTGCCGTAATTGTATAAGTATTGCCTTTTAAATATGCCATGCCAGTTGGTACATTTTCATCAACCATCAATGAAGAAAAATCATCAGTATTGACATCAAAATCCAATAGCTTATTTAATAGACGTGAATTTCCCTGATCATCCTCACTAAATTGAATGGTATCCCCAATACTTAATCCATGGTCTTGGGCCCATGTTTTTTCAAGAGCAATTTCACCAACCTTACTAGGTATATCCCCTTCAATGGAAGTAAACTGGCTTAAAGTATCTGTAATTGCCATTAATTTAACTTGATAGTTTGTATTATCTTTAAAAAAGAACTGATATGTGAAATAAGACCCTTCTACTTCATCTACACCCTCTATTTCTTTGATTTGATCCAAATCATCCTGATTTAAACCATATGGAAAAAAGATATCCAAATCTTTAGCCATATAAGTATCGAGCTCTTCATCAACATCTTGCAGCAAAGCCGTAGAAGACCAGCTCACTCCTGTAAATAAAGCCACTGCCAGAGCAATAAACATGGTAATAGAAAAGAAAGAAACAAAGGTATTCTTAATATTGGCAAACAGTTCAATAATTTGTGTTTTCTTCATACCATTACCACACTAATTCTTCTGCCGGCACTGGGTGTCGATTGATTGTTACTTCATATACCCTTCCGTCTCTAAAACGAACGACGCGATCACACATGCGCGTAATTTCTTCATTATGGGTAACCATGACTAAAGTTGTTCCTTGTTCCACAATTTTAGCCATAACACTTAATACTTCAATACTTGTCTTATAATCCAGGGCAGCTGTTGGTTCATCCGCCATAATAATCTTAGGTGCTTTCACTAAAGCTCTTGCGATCGAAACACGCTGTTGTTGACCACCGGATAGTTGGGATGGATAGCTTCTATATTTTTGATCCAATCCCACTAGTTTTAAAGCTTCCATAGAATCCATTGGATTCTTGACCAGTTCCCCAATTAAATCTAAATTTTGTTTGATATTTAGATTAGGCATTAAATTATAGCTTTGGAAAATATAACCAATATAATCTCTTCTAAATTCTGTTAATTCACTTTGAGAAGCTTTTGAAATGTCTTTATCCATGTATTGTACCGTTCCACTTGTTGCACTATCCATTCCACTCATAATATTCATTAAAGTCGATTTACCACAACCAGATTCACCCAGTAAAACAACGAATTCACCTTCATAAATATCCAGATTGATTCCTTTTAATACATGAGAAATTGTTTCTCCACTTTGAAAATCTTTTTTAATATCCCGAACACTCATTAGAACATTTTGTTTTGTCCATTCTTTTTGAATATTCGTATTTTCATCAATGGATAAACCAATCATATACGCTAGTATTTCAATGGTATCAACAGCTTCTTCACCAATTAACTTACCTTCAGTAGTATTAAAAAACTGAATACATCCCAGTTCATCAAATTTATTGGAAAGAGGTACCGTTGCCATTGAAACAATACCAATATCTTTTAAATCATCATCAATATGTTGGCAATTTGGATAGTCTAAATATCGAAGTGATTGTTGACTTTGATAAACCGTTCCAACAACACCCTGTCCTGCTTCATACTTTTGATCCATAAAGTTAAAAGGACCAATCCAGTAATAAGGATGAAGGTAATGATCACTTTCTTCCATATACCAGACAATCGCATTGTCAATATCACATTCCTTTAGTATTTCCTGAACACCACCATCTAAGGCTTCATCTAAAGAAGAGGCTTTGGATACGATGGATTGAATCTTTCCGATTAATGCAAAATAATTTAATGTATTTTCTTTCATAACAAACTTCTCCACTTATCCTATTATAGCAAATAAATCGAGGTTTCCCTCGATTTATTCATACATTTTACTAACAACGGATGGAACAATTTCATTATGTGTTCCATAACGATAATATTCTTTAAAAATACGATCTATAACCGTCGAAATATCTTCTTGGTCAATGCTGACAAGAATCAACAACAATTGGCAATGACTATAACGAATACAATAGTCAATATTTCTTGTTACTTCTCGAACCGCATTTTCCATATCTACCATCGCCTCTTCCATCTCATCAGCATAGGTTCGATTTTTCTTTGATTTTTCTAAGGTCAACATAGACAGACAAATCGATGTTCGATAGTCTTCTTTTAATTTATGAACAATCGAATAAATATTTTTAAATTCATCCTGCATATAGGAACAATCATCCATATTTAAATGTTCAATAATAAACTCTAAATCACGAGTATTTTGTTCTGTATAGGTATTCTGTTCATCTAAGAAGTAACACGTTCCCTTGTATCCACTGTGTTTAACATAGAATAAAGCATTATCCACTCTTTCAAATACTCTTTCAAAAACATCCCTCTTTACACAATCACACATAGCACAAGAAACACTGATATTGATTTCATCACTACTGGAAATTTTTAACTTATTGATACTTTCGTATATTTCTTCAAAGTAAGAAAGAGCAATTTCTTTACGAACTCCTTTCATGTACAACATAAATTCGTCTCCGCCATATCGGCAAACATACTTTGTTCCAAACTTTTGAATCAATAAATCTGCAACCGATTTAATAATTCGATCTCCAATCATGTTTCCATATGAAATATTGATTTTGTGTAAATCATCAATATCCATTAAAGCAATAATACCTGCTTCATCTCGAATGGCGCTTTGTATACGTTCCACTCCTTCCAAACGAGTTGGTAAATGCGTCAAAGAATCTCTTTCCATCTCATTCATGACAATTGGGACATCTGGCTGATTCATTGAAATCTTTTGAACACAATCCAAAGCATGAGAATCAAACAGTTGAAGAAAAACATCTAAATAATCCGGATCAAATTGTGTTCCTCTTCCTCTCACTAATTCTTTTCGAATAGCCTCTGAACTCATTGACTTACGATAGACTCTTTGCGAGCTCATCGCATCAAAAGCATCGGCAATACCAACCACTCTGGCTTCTTGAGGAATATTGTCTCCTTTTAACCCTTCTGGATATCCTTTTCCATCATAGCGTTCATGATGATACTTTGCCACTGTCGCAACCAATTCCATAGAAGGAATATCTTTGACAATGTTGTAACCAGTTGTGGTATGGGTTTTAATAACTTCATATTCCACATTTGTGAGTCGAGAAGGTTTATTTAAGATTGTGTCTGGAACACCAATCTTTCCAATATCGTGTAAAACAGCAGCTAAATGAAGACGATCCACTCTTTCTTTTTCCCATCCTAGAGCCGTTGCCAGAATCACAGCATATTGAGCAACACGCGTGGAATGTCCATTGGTGTATTCGTCTTTGGCATCTATGGCATGGGCCAAAGATTCCACTGTTCTTAAAGTCATTTCTTCATTTTCTTTTTGCTTGGCAATGATTTCTTTGGTTTGTGACTCTACTTCTTGTTGAAGATGAGCCTGTAATTCATGCAGATTTTGATTGGTTTGTTCCAAATTCGACATCGTTGTCTGCAGTTTTTGATAGTCTGGGGTTTCCATACCAAACAACAGAATCAATGCCGCCAGGGATACGCCAAAGAAAATCAATAAATAATTATTTAAAAATAAATATTGAATCAAAATAGAAACCGTAGTAACAATTGTGAATTCTAACGTTGAAAAAAGAACACGTCTTGTGTAATACTTTTTTTCAAACAACATAACACCAGCCGAAAAAAACAGGCAGATAAACGGTACAAAGTAACATACCCAGTAATAAGGTCCATGTATAAATACACAATTTTCAACACTGAAGAAGATACCGGTATAAACATTCACAATCAATGATGCACAGAAAATCGTAAAAAGAATTCTAAAAAGCAATAAATTCACATTCAATATCTTTTTTTCTGGAACATAGGCTGTGATATAGGTAACATATGCATATTCGCATAAAGAAATCGTCGCAAAATAAATCGAATTTAATACAATGTTGATAAAATCAGAAATCAATAAAGATTCGGTTAAAGAAACCGCTGTTAGAAAATCTAAGATATCGCAAATTAAAGTTAGATATAAACATTGAAGAAACAGACGAGTTGTACGCTGTTTTAAAGAAAAACGCGTTTGCACATAAAAAATTGTGATCACAAGTATACATGCTGCTGCGATACTATAATCTATATTGTATACAAACGTCATAGCGCACTCCTCCTATTTTCAATACAAGTATGTCAAATAACAGAAAAAAAAGACCAAATTGTCGATTTTGGTCTCTTTTTTGTTGAATTTGGCAAAAGAAAAATCGAGAAGTATCTCGATTATTTTCTTAGTCCTAATCTTGCGATTAAATCTTTGTAACGATCGTAATCTTCTTTTTTCAAATAAGCTAATAAAGCTTTACGACGTCCTACCATTTTCATTAACCCTCTTTGTGAGTGATAATCATGTTTATGCTCTTTGAAGTGTTCAGTCAAACGGTTAATTTGTGCTGTTAAGACTGCGATTTGTACTTCTGGAGAACCAGTGTCTCCTTCATGACGAGCATATTCTTTCATAATGGCTTGTTTTTCTGCTTTTAACAACATACTTTTTTCCTCCTTTTTTCTATTAGTCCTTCTATACCGGGAATAAGGTCGGAGTGTCCAGACTCTCAGTACAAAAGCTATATTATACTAACAAATTTACAGGCAAAAAGCAATCCTAATTTTCACTAATCCAGCATAAAATCCAATAAAATCGAATTCAATAGTTCCATTCCCTTTTCGTTAACAGAGACTCTTTTCCCATCTAAGTTAAGATATCCTTTATTCTTCTCTATAGAGTTCTGGTATTTTTTATAAAAATCAACATTGTATTTTTTATTAAAGGAAACGACATCTAAGCCAAAAATAGAGCGAAAAGACATCATAATAGCTTCAAATTCTTTATCCGAATCCGATGTTTCTACATAATCTCTATAAAAAGGATTAGAAATATATTCTTTTATATTTCGTGTATGATCATAGCGAACATTGTTCTCTTTGCCACTTGCTCCACAACCAATTCCTACAAAATCTTGATCACTCCAATAACTTAGATTATGTCTAGAAACCATTCCTTCCTTACAAAAACTGGAAATCTCATAATGAACGTATCCATTCTGATTTAAAAGAGAACAGATTTCTTCATACATATCGGCTTCTAAATCCGAATCACAGGCCTCTATTCTTTTTTGGCCAAAAACAGAATTTTCTTCTATCTGCAAAGAATAAATCGATAAATGAGGCAAATCCAAAGATAAGAAACATTGTACATCTTTTTTCACATCTTCTAAAGATTGATTAGGAAGACCATATATTAAATCAACGGAAATATTTGAAAAACCATTTTCTTTTAAAGCATGAATACATGAATTCACATCTTCAACTGTATGTTTTCTTCCTATTGATTTTAATAATGCATCATTAAACGTTTGCACTCCTAAACTAATGCGATTTACACCTAACTTCTTTAATCCTTTTATCTTATCAACAGATAAAGAATCCGGATTACATTCAATTGTCCATTCATAATCTGTGTTCAAATAAGGTTGAAACATTTTACCAATACAAAGCAATTGTTCATTGGATAAACTACTAGGTGTTCCTCCGCCAAAATAAAGAGTGTCAATCTTTGAAAAAGAAAGAGAAGAAACTTCTCTTTCTAAAGCTTGTATATATTCTTCTTTTTGATTGGATACACAGCGACAAAAATCGCAATAGAAACAAATAGAGTTACAGAAAGGAATATGTACATATACATGCATATTTATTCCTCATCCATAGAAAGAACTGCCATAAACGCTTCCTGTGGGATTTCTACAGCCCCTACCATCTTCATACGTTTCTTTCCTTCTTTTTGTTTTTCCAACAATTTCTTTTTACGAGAAATGTCTCCTCCATAACATTTAGCCAAGACGTTTTTTCGTAAAGCTTTGATATTGGTACGTGCAATCACTTTCCCACCAATCGCTGCCTGGACAGGAATTTCAAATTGTTGCTTAGGAATGATTTGTTTCAATTTAATGGTCATCGCATTCCCACGATTATACGCAAAATCTTTAAAGACAATCGTACTTAGAGCATCAATGACTTGTCCATTTAATAAAATATCCATCTTAACAAGTTTGCTTTCTCGATATCCACAAATCTCATAGTCTAAAGAAGCATACCCCTTTGTACAAGATTTCATCTTATCAAAAAAATCAAAGATGATTTCACTTAATGGCATATCGTATTTCATCATCATACGCACATCATCTAAAACCTGTAAATCCACATATTCGCCACGTTTTTTCTGACATAAATCCATCATAGCTCCAACATATTCTTTAGGAACCATAATTTCTGCAGAAACATAAGGTTCTTCAATATGATCAATATTTTGAGCCGGTGGCAAAGCCGATGGATTGTCAATTGGCTCCATGGTGCCATCTGTTTTATAGACATGATAAATAACAGAAGGTGAGGTCGCAATCAAATTAAGATTAAATTCTCTTTCCAGTCTTTCTTCCACTACATCCATGTGAAGAAGTCCTAAAAATCCACAACGGAATCCAAATCCCAAAGCCTGTGATGTTTCTGGTTCAAACTGTAAGGATGCATCATTTAGTTTTAATTTCTGTAAAGCTTCTTTTAAATCATCGTAGCGAGCATTATCCACTGGATATAAACCACAGTAAACCATTGGCATCATTTCGCGATACCCTTCTAGGGGAGCATTTGCAGGAGTATCTACACTTGTGATGGTATCACCAACACGAACATCCTCAATGTTTTTAATAGCCGCTGAAATCCATCCTACATCCCCTGTATTCAAAGAATCCTGAACAACTTCCTTTGGTGTACGAACCCCCACTTCAATGACTTCGTACTCAGCACCTGTTGCCATAAAACGAATTTTATCTTTTGGTTTAACAGAACCATTTTTTACCGATACAAAGGCAATGACCCCTCGATAACTATCATAAATGGAATCAAAGACTAAAGCCTGTAAAGGAGCGTTGGGATCTCCAGATGGTGCTGGTAATTTATGAACAATTTCTTCTAAAACCCGATCTACATTAAGACCCGACTTTGCACTGATTTCAACGGCATCGCTACAATCCAGGCCAATTAAGTTTTCAATTTCTTCTTTTACAACATCTGGTTGCGCACTTGGTAAATCAATTTTATTTAAGACAGGTAAGATTTCCAAATCGTTATCTAAAGCTAAATAAACATTTGCCAAAGTCTGTGCCTGCACCCCTTGTGTGGCATCAACAACCAATATAGCCCCCTCACAAGCAGCAAGCGAGCGAGAAACCTCATAAGAAAAGTCGACATGCCCTGGTGTATCGATTAAATGAAAAATATAATCTTCGCCATTTTTTGCGTGATAGACTAGTTGTACCGCATTTAATTTAATGGTGATTCCTCTTTCTCTTTCCAAATCCATACTATCGAGAATTTGGTCCACCATTTCTCTTTTTTCTACTGTATCCGTTAATTCCAGAATACGATCGGCCAGTGTTGATTTTCCATGGTCAATATGCGCAACAATGGAAAAATTTCGAATATGTGATTGATCCATAGAATCAGCTCCTTTCACGTAACGATTATTCTATCATAGTTGAGACAAGATTTCTTCCCTGTCCATTATAGAAGTCTTTGGCCTTCATCATTGGCTTTCCTTCCATTTGGCATTCTTGTACATAAAGAATACCATCCTTTAAAGTAATTCCATACCCATCTTCAAATAGTCCAAGAATTTGAAATGGTAAAGAAACATTTACTTTTTGATACGTTGCTTTCAAAATTTTAAATTTTTTTCCTTTTATCATGACATATCCACCTGGCTGGTAAGATAAAGCACGAATCTGATCACAAATCTTTTCATCACTTTGACTTAAGTCAATCTTTTCTTCTTCTTTTTTAATAACAGGAGCATAAGTAACCTTTGTTTCATCTTGTTCAATATATTGAGCTTTTCCACTGATAATTTCATCCCATTTATCTATCAACAATTCACTGGCAGCAATACCCATCTTTTCAAAGACAGAAGTACAATTATCTTCTGGAAGAATATGAATTCTTTTATAAGCAAGTACAGGACCGGCATCCATTTTAAAAGCCATTTTCATTAGAGACATTCCCGATTCTTTACATCCATCCCAGATAGCTCTTTGAATAGGAGCTCCGCCTCTATATTTTGGCAAAAGTGAACCATGAAGATTCACACAACCAAATGTAGGTGCATCTAATACTTGTTGAGGGACAATTTGTCCATAAGCACAAGTTACAATCACATCAGGTTGACAATCTATAATTTGTTGATAATCATCTTTAATATGTACGGGTTGAAAAACAGGAATATCATTTGCGACAGCCACTTCTTTAACCGGTGAATAAACAAGAATTTGTTTTCTACCCTTTTTCTTATCTGGCTGTGTGACAACCAAATCCACATGAATGTTGGCATTCAGCATATTTTTCAAAAGTGTAGCCGCAATTTCTGGCGTTCCCATAAAGATACATTTCATTTTTATCATCTCCAACATAGGGTATTATAGCTTATTTTTTACTTCTTGTGTTGCCAAGAAGAAGAAATTTTGTTACAATCTATTTGCATTTTGAGTCAGGAGGTGCAAACCATGCCACAAATCGAATCACAAAAGAAACGTGTAAAAACTAACAACAAAGCACATAAGTTAAATGTTTCTAAAAAGTCTGAATTAAAAACAGCTATTAAGAAAGTTTTAGCTTGTGTAGAAGCAAACGACAAAGATGCTGCTGTTGCTGCATACAATGATTGTTGTTCTAAATTAGATAAGGCTGTTGCTAAAGGAGTTAAACATAAAAACTACGCTAGCCGCCAAAAATCACGTTTATCGACTGCAATCAACAATATGAAATAGAAAATTAGATCTCAATGGAGGTCTTTTTTTTAGGAGAGAGTATGAAAACAATTGTATTTGATATGGATGGTGTCATTTTTGATACCGAAAACTGCTATATGATCTGCTGGAAAGAAGTGGCTAGAAAGCATCAATTAAAGGATATTGAAACAGTCGTTCGTGCCTGTATGGGAACCAACATAGAAAAAACACGACAAATCGTTGAACAATATTTAGGAAAAGATATTGATGCCGAAGAATTTCTAAATGAAACATTCATTTTGTTCAACGAAAAGTATGGAGAAAACATTCCCATCAAGGAAGGTGTATTTGAACTATTATCTTATTTAAAAGAAAATAACTATAAAATAGGATTAGCTTCTTCAACCAATAGAAAGGTTGTTGTAAGAGAACTCACAAACGCACATCTCATTTCCTATTTTGATGTCATTGTAGGCGGAGATATGGTACAAGCCAGTAAACCAGAACCAGATATTTATTTAAAAGCTTGTCAACAATTAAATGAAAAGCCAGAAAACTGTTATGCCATTGAAGATTCCTATAATGGAATTCGTTCTGCTTATAACGGACATCTTCATGCCATTATGGTACCTGATTTAGTTGAACCAAATGAAGAAATGAAAGAAAAGGCAGAATATATCTGCCCTAATTTACTATCTGTTATTGACATATTAAAAGGCTAGAGACTAGCCTTTTTCTGTTTCATATCCAAAAATTAATCCACCAACTTCTGCATAGAAGGAGCATAATCCCCCATTTTCACCAATTTGAACATCGGCATTTGGGAATTGTTCTAAAATTAAATTCTTTAAATATTCAGCCCCTTTTAGATTTTCAGTATGGTCAATGCGTACCTTTCCGCCTTTGTATCCATCTTTCAACATAATTTCAAAAGATTCCTTATAAGCTTTCTTTTCGCCGCGTTTTTTCGAAATCATTTCAATCTTTCCTTCAGCAGTTGGTTTTCCAACCATCACAATCCCGAAGACGCCAATTAAATCTGCCAACATTTTATTGACACGTCCATTATTCGCTAAATTATTCAAAGATTGTAAGTCGAATTGCAGTTCCGTTGTCTTTTGATATGCTTCAATTAATGGAACAATTTCATCAAATGACTTTCCTGCTTCTATCCATTCTTTAATTTTTTCAATTATTAAACGACATTCACCACCAATGGATCTTGAGTCAACAATATATACTTTCTTTTCTGGATGTTCTTCTAACAACATATCTTTTGCCACAACCGCAGCATTGTAACTTCCAGATAAAGCTTTTGAAATAGTTAAGGCATAAATTTCATCAGCTGGTTCAAAAGCATCCAGCCATTCTGCTGAATTAGGGCAGGATGAAGTTGATTTTCCTTTATATGTACTTAAATCGACATTCATTTGATGAACATCTAAATGAACATCATCCACATACTCTTTTTCTGTTGTACGAATTTTTAATGGAACACTAACAATATCTAATCCTTCCATTTCAAATAAATTAACAGATGAATCTACAACAATACGAATTTTCATATATTTATCCTCTCACTTATCTAACTCTATCGGTTTTTGAAAAACTTGTCAACAGTTTTTGTTTATTTATCTTTGTTCTTGTGATATGATTCTTACATGTTAGAAATCTCAAAAGAACAACTACAGAAAACAGTCGAATCACTCCAGTTGCCTAAATATAATGAAGTACCCGATGTGGGACTCTATCTAGACCAGGTTGTGAAATATATAAATTCCTACCTAAATAATATCACACAACCCATCACGACTTCTATGGTAAGTAACTATGTTAAGAAAAAAATCATTGCTTCCCCTGTTAAAAAACAATATTCAAGGGATCAGATAATTTATATTATGATGATCACAATCTTTAAAAACGTAATGTCTTTAGATCAAATCACCTTGATGTTTGATATTCAGAAAAAAAGTTATAATTCAAAAATCGCATATAATTATTTTTATTTAGAGTTCTACAATAATCTGGAATATGTATTCGGTATAAAAGATCAACTCGATTACATCGGTAGTGATTCAACAGATGAAAAATTAGTTTTTAAAAATGCGATTATTACCATCTGTCATAAAATATATATGGATCAATTATTTACGCTTCTAAAACAACAAGCGGATAGCCAATAGCTATCCGTTTTTCAACAACATATCTAACGCAAACTGTTCAAAGCCCTCATCTTTATCTATTTTTCCCATTTTCATATCCTGATCCAATGATGCCAACTGTTCTAACATATTCAATAATTCTTCACTGTGAAACAAACTAGCCCTTTGCATCGTCAGTTGAATACGATAAGGGTGTGCTTTTAAAGTAGAAGCAATTTCATCTTTTGAATACCCTTGATTCATCAAAACTTTTACCTGGAAAAGAAAACGAATCTGTCCCGATAACAGTCCATTAATGGCAACAGGTTCCATATTCAAATTACGGAAATTACGATAATAAGCAAGAAATCTTAGAGCATTTTTATCGAATAAAGCATTGACCATTTTAAATACATCATTCAAAGGCTCAATTGAAACCAAATGCTTCACATCATCTAAAGTAATATGAGAAGAATAAGTAAGTAACTTTTCCAATTCACTTTCAATACGCATCGAATCCAGACCAATGTGAGAATTAAACCATTGCAGAGCATCATAGTCCATCTTTAAACCCATTCTTTTACAGACATCCTGCACATAATATGTTTTCCCTTTTTCATCTAAGGCAATACAAGAAATCACTTGTGATTTAGAAACCAATTCTTTTACTAATTTCTTTCTTTGGTCCAGCTTATCGCTATTACAGATATAAACAACAATTGTCTCTATATCACTTCGATCAATAAAAGGCTGCAGCTCATACTTTGTCGTATCTTTACTGCTTAAAAAAGAACAGTTTTGAATCACAATCATCTTACTTTCATCAAAAATAGAAAAACTATCCATTTCAAATAAGATTTCTTCTTGTTTGTTTGTTGATGCATCAAAAGAAATCACAGGTGTTTCGATTTTATATTTATTTTTGACTGTAATGAGATTTTTTTGAACTCTGGAAGCATCACTTCCGTGTAAAATAATATTCATGTCTCCATTATACTCTTTAAAAAGTTCCAATCAAACCATTGCTGCAAACAAAGAAATGAAAAGAATGCCAGCTGATTATATGAATCATACCCACATCACTGGTCTTCAATATATTGATTCCTAAACTTTCACAATCTACAATTACGCTATTCGATGGATGGTTATAAGAATTGTTGTAGCCTACTGAAATCAGTCCTAAAACAGGACGAAGTGAATCTAAAAAATCATAGGAAGAGCTTGTATTGGACCCATGATGGCCTAGCTTTAAAACATCCACATCGAAACTGTAATTGGCAAGTAATTGTTTTTCAATATCGACAGAGGCATCTCCCATCCATAGATAAGAAATGGAATCATACGAGAAATAGGTAATTAAACTTCTTTCGTTTTCATCATCTGCCTGCCTATTTTCCAGCAACAAATACAAAGGATAGTCCACATCAATTGTTTGTGAATAATCTGTTATGACATTCTTTACCTCTATACTATCGATCAATTGATCCTTGCCTCCATTATGATCAAAGTCATCATGTGTAATGATTAGGTAGTCAATGGAATCAATTCCCAGATCATTTAGTACCGGTAAGATAATATCAATGACATTATCGCGATATAAATTCCCCGCTACATCAATCATAATCACTGATTTTTTAAAGGGTTCGACAATCAAAGTACAATCCCCTTGTCCAACATCAATCATATAGATATGAAAAAAAGGATTAATATACGGATGAAAAAAAATCAACATACAAATTCCAACACCTATCATACACGTTGTTTTATAGGATTTAAAAAGAAAAAAAAAAAAAAATCAAAAAAAAAATCAAAAAAAA
>R14__coassemble_195_pt1 | contig 49823 bp, 52 predicted proteins | sample R14__metabat2_low_PE_009 | metagenome-assembled genome bin R14 | reverse complement strand
ACTTGATTTAATATCCCATTTTCACTATCAAGAGAATCGATAGCTTGTTGGTATTGTTCTAAATTTTTATTAAATTGTGATGCTTTTTTTATTTTTTCAGACAATTCTTCTAACTCATTTTCTTGAATGTCAGCATCCACAATTTCATTATATAAAAATGTAGTGTAATCTAATTCTTCATCAGAAAAGGTTTGATTTTTTAGATTATCCAGTTCATTTTTAATAGAAGCATATTTCTTATAAGCGTCTTTTACTTTATCTAGTAATAATTGATTATCACAATATTGGTCTAATAATGCCAATTGTACCTTTTCATTCATTAATTGATAAGTATCCATTTGAGAATGAATATCAATACATTGAGAAGTCAAATTACGAATATAAGATAAGGTTGTAGCCTGCATATTTAAACGAATCGTTGACTTTCCATTTAAATCGATTGTACGTTGAATGATCAATTCATCTTCTATATCAAATCCATCTTCTATTAATTGAAAACAGATTTCATCGCTTGGTTTTGATAAAACCATCTGTAAAACGCATTTTTCTTTTCCTTTACGGATAATATTAGAGCCAGCCCGATCTCCACATAAATAACCAATCGCATCAATCAACAGACTTTTCCCTGCGCCTGTTTCTCCCGTTATGACCGACATGCCATTTTTAAAATCAATGGTTGCACGATCAAAAAGAATATAATCTTTCACCATTAGTTGTTCAATCATGGAAGCTATCTCCTTTCATATGCATATACTATAAATTCCTGATTTCCACTACGTCCTGTAATAGGACAAGGAATAATTTTTACTTTTTTATAAACAGTCATAATATAAGTTTGTATATCATGAACAATACGTTGTTGTACTTTTTTATCTTTTAGGACACCTTGCTTGTTCAAATAAGAAGGGCCACATTCAAATTGTGGTTTAATCAATACAGATAAATGGTTTACAGGACATACTTTAAATATTTGTTCTAATATTGTCTTACAGCTAATAAAACTAACATCCATACAAATGAAATCAATTGGATCCTCAAACCAATCTGTATTTAATTCTCTGGCGTTGAATCCCTCCATCTTAACAACTCGTGCATCTTTATCTAGTTTTTCAGCCAATTGAAGATGACCAACATCTAAAGCATAAACTTTTTTGGCGCCATGTCTTAAACAAACATCTGTAAATCCACCCGTACTTGCACCAATATCTAACACGATTTGATTGGTGATATCAATTTGAAAAGCATCAAAAGCAGCTTGTAATTTATTCCCTGCTCGTGATACAAAATCATTTTCTTTTGGAAGGATTTCAATTTTGTCATCCATATCTACTACAAAAGAAGATTTCGTTATAACTTTTCCGTTAACACTCACTCTTCCTTCAACAATCGCATCCTGTGCTTTTGCACGACTTTCAAGCATGGTTGAACAAGCTTTATCGAGACGAATTTTCGACATGATCCAACTCCTCAAATAAGGATTCGATATTTATATGTTCCGCAATTCTTAAAGAACGAATGGATCCATGTTGTACAAAGTGATCCTCAATACCAAGAATCGCTACTTCTTGTGTCACTTTATTTTTATATTCCAAAATGGCACTGGATAAAGAAGAAATTTCACAATCTGTTTCAAATACAACAATTGGAAGATTCATTCCAAATAATTCATTGAGAAGATTCGTGTCAATTGGTTTAAAGAAACGAGCATTCACTAAGACAATCGAATAATCATTGTTTCTTGCTTTATAGGCAACTTTTTCTACTTCTTCGCCATAAGTAATCACAATTGCTTTTGGATTTAATCCCACTTCAAATTTTTCCCAGCTTCCAATTGAAATCTGATTGTATTCTGTTTTGGGTTTATATTTTACATATCCTCTAGGATATCGTATACAGAATGGTTGATTCGAATCAAAGGCAGTATACAACAAATCAGCTGCTTCATTGGCATCTTTAGGTTGAGACAAAATTAAATTCGGAACACTACGAAGCATAGAAATATCATAGATTCCCTGATGTGTTTCTCCATCATCTCCAACAAGACCGGCTCTATCAATTCCAATGACAACTGGTAAATTCATTCTTGCCATATCGTGATTCATTTGGTCGTACGCTCGTTGTAAAAAAGAAGAATAAACAGAAACAAATGGTTTTAATCCCCCACAAGCCATTCCACATGCCATGGTGACGGCATGGGCTTCGGCAATTCCGCAATCAAAGAAGCGATCTGGATATTTTGCCTGGAAATCCAATAATTTACTGCCTTGAGCCATGGCAGGAGTAATCGCACATATTCTTTTATCATTTTTGGCAAGATCCATCAAAGTTTTTGAAATACATTCCGACCAGCTTACCTCACTGTCACTGACTTTCATTAAAGAACGACCTGTTTCAATATCAAAAGGTGTTACACCATGCCACTTACCCACTTCATCTTCCTGGGCATATTTATATCCTTTTCCTTTTTGTGTAATGGCATGAATTACAATCGGTCCATCGTAATCTTTAGCGGCTTCAAATGCATGAATTAAAGCCTTTATATCATGTCCATCAATGGGTCCCATATAATTTAAATTAAATTGTTCAAATAATGGTGCATCAATCATTTCTTCTTTTAAATGATCACGAATGGAAATCATAGAACGTAATACACCTTCTCTAACTTTTCCATGTCCTAATACATTCTTTACATCTTTTTTGGTATTTCGGTAAATTTTTGATGTTCGAATATCAGTTATTCTTTGCTCGATTCCTCCATGGTTTTTAGAAATAGACATATTGTTGTCATTAAAAACAATAATCAATTTCTTTTGTTGTGCCCCAATGTCATTTAAGGCTTCCATTGACATTCCACCACTTAAAGCTCCATCACCAATCAAAGCTACCACTTCATAATCATCCTGTGTCAAATCACGAGCAATGGAAAATCCTAAGGCAGCCGATAATGAAGTAGAAGAATGTCCTGCTTCCCAACAGTCATATGGACTTTCTTTTCGTTTCTGAAAGCCAGATAATCCATCTTTTTTCCGTAATGTTGAAAATTGAGGAGCTCTACCTGTTAAGATTTTATGAACATAACACTGATGTCCAACATCAAAGATAATTTTATCTTTAGGTGCGTTAAAAACATAGTGCATTGCCAATGTTAATTCGACAACACCGAGATTACTAGATAAGTGTCCACCCGTTTTTGATATGGATTCTATTAAAAAGCTACGTATATCTTGTGCTAATTCATTTAGTTCACGTATACTCATATTTTTTATTTGAGCGGGTGATTCAATATCATATATACGCATAGTTTCTCAATCCTTTCTAAAACGTTCGTTTTATTAAAAAATTTAAAATGTCTTCTAATTCTTTTGTATCACAATGCAAACCATGCAATAAATCACGAAGTTCTCTATCGTATGCTTGTACCATTTCCTGTGCTTTTTCTAAGCCAAGTAATCGAACAGCCGTTAACTTTTGATTTTCGGTATCACTTGTCGATTTACCAAGAGTTTCTTCACTTTGAGTAATGTCTAAAATATCATCAATCATTTGAAATTGAATACCAATATTCAGACCAATTTTCTTTAATGCAGGGATATCTTCTTCATGATTTGCGATAATAGTTCCACACACTAAAGGTAACGTTAATAATTTTGCGGTTTTATACTCATCAATATCCATCAATTGTTTCCATGTAGGATTTTGTTCATTTTCCGCCTGTAAATCAAGGTCTTGTCCATAAATCATGCCATCCACTCCAGAATAGCTAGCCATATTTTGAATAATTTTAACTTTTTGAGTATCACTGCATGGGCATTCCAAAGCAACTTCAAACGCTTTTGTAAGTAAACCATCCCCAGCTAAAATAGCGGTTGCTTCATCAAATGCGATGTGACAAGTTGGTTTTCCTCTTCGCAGTGCATCATTATCCATTGCAGGAAGATCATCATGAATCAAAGAATAAGTGTGGATCATTTCAATGCCACAGGCAACTGGATATCCAATCTTGGCATCCATTCCATATCCGTTTAATAAAGCAAACAACAATTGAGGCCGAATTCGTTTTCCTCCATTCATTAAGGAATAAGCCATTGCTTGTTTTGTACGAGATGGAATGTATTCATTCACTTTTTTTTCAAGATATAATTCAAAATCATTTCGATTCATTTTCATTCTCCTTAAGCAGTGAATCCATTTTTTCCTCAAACTCTTTTAATTGTTTTTCACATTGTTTCGAAAGTTGAATTCCCTCTTCGAATAAAGACATCGCATCTTCTAATTCCAATTCATTATTATTCAATTGAGAAACAATAACATCTAGTCGTTTCATTGCTTCTTGAAATTTCATATTTTTAGGCATTGTTTTTCTCCTTTTGACTTACTGTTGATGTTATTAAACCATCACTGACTCGTATTTTTAGTGTATCATTTACTTCAATATCTTGAATGCTACGAACAATCTTATTCTCTTTTGTTGTGATAGAATAGCCTCGAACTATTGTTTTTAAAGGACTATAGGCATCCAGTAAAGTAACTGATTTTGAAAAAGATTGTTGTTGATCATTAAAATAATTTTTAAAATTCGTTTCCAAATCGAGTTTTTTATATTCATTTGTATAGACTTGAAATAAACGATTCACATTATTTTCTAATTCGTTATTTAATGTATTTAACCTATTTTGATTTTTTTCCACAAAGTAAGAAACATTCTCTAAAACATTCACATACCCATCTAATTTTAAAGTTTTCTCAAAAATATAAGATTTAGGATCTACAAAATACGGATGCTGAATAACTGAATTTAACTGATGCTTATTTTGCTGTAGTTTATAATTCATACTTTGAATTAATGAATTTTGGATCGATGATATCTTTTCTAAATAATTTCTGAAGTCCACACTTACCCATTGCCCGGCGGCTGTAGGAGTAAGTGAAGCATGATCACTGACTAAATCCACTAAGGTAGTATCCACCTCATGTCCGACACCCGTTACTATATAAGTGTTTAAGTTATAGATTGTCTTTACTAATTCTTCATCGTTAAAACAAAATAAATCCTCAAAAGAACCACCACCACGAACAAGCAATAAAGCATCATGCCCTTTTGTATCGGCTTTTAAAAGAGCTCGAATCATAGTTTGTGCAGCCATATTCCCTTGTACATAACATGGATAAAGAGTCATTTTCATAGCTGGCCAGCGTGTCCGAATGGTTTTTAATACATCCTGTAAAGCAGCCCCTTCTTTTGCAGTTATAATTCCAATGTTTTCAATCCAATCTGGTTTCTCTTTTTTATGAGAATCTTGAAAATATCCTTGTTGGTATAAGCGTTTTTTACGTTGCTCAAATTCTAAGAACAAATCACCTATACCATCTTGTTTCATAGTTTTGATATAAAGTTGTAAAGAACCACGAGTTTCATAAACATGGACAGATCCTTGCACTAGAACTCGCATTCCTTGTTCTAAAGAAAAAGTTAATTTATGCACATTTGTGCTAAACATAACACAGGCAATTTCACTGTTCTCATCTTTTAAAGAAAAATAATAATGACCGGATCGATGTTTTGTTAGGTTGGAAACTTCTCCTTGAATCCAAACATTATTTAAATTCATTGAACTTTTAAATAATGTATTAATTCGCGTAACTAAATCGGAAACACCAACCACTAAATCTTGTGTCATAGAGTGTCCAATACTCCATTAATTAACTTATAAGAATTATCATCACAATATTCTTTCGCTAAAGTAATGGCTTCGTTAATCACAACTGCCTTTGGTTGTTGATCTTCTAAAATTTCTTGAAAAGAAATAAGCAGTATAGATTGTTCTAATATGCTTAATCGATTAAATGACCAATCTTGCCGCAGACGTTGTTCAATCATTTGTATGTACTTCTCTTTATTTTCGATTGTTCCTATTGTCAGTGAATAAAGTAAGGCAGAAATTTCATTTGAACCTTCCATATTATCAAAAACACATTTTTTGATATCTTTTCCAATCAATAAATGTTGGTATACACTATTCATCGCAATTACACGTATTTCATGTCTATTTAATTCTTTCATTATTATTTATCTCCTGTTTTATATGGTACTCTTGCACTAGGTACAACTTCGCTTGCTGGCAAAGCATGTACATCCTGATCATCAAAGAAAATATCAGCTCCAAAGCATTGCAGTATATCTGCTTTTTTTGCTCCTTGTAAAAAGAAAACTTCATCTACAACAATATCCCATGTTCGTAATGTTTTAATAATGCGAACCCCTGCATCTCTACTTCTTGCTGTGACGATTGCTGTTCGAATGAATTGTTGATTTTTTGATTCTTTCTGTATGCGTGATAAACTAAATAAAAATTTAGCCAGAGGTCCTCTTTCTAAGGCTTTATCACGATTATCAACCTCGTTTTGCACAAATGCATCTAATCCGGATTGTTGATATATTTTTTCACTATCCCCACTAAACAGTACAGCATCCGCATCAAAAGCAATGCGAATTTGATTTGATGATTTATACTTATTTGATCCTGCATAAATCAATCCAGCAGGAATTCCATTATTTATTGCACTTGAAACATCTTCTTCGTTACAAGAAAGAAATAAGTCAACTCCAAAAGCTTTTAAGTATTTGGCAATTTCTTCCCCTCCAGACATCATCATACGGCCTATATCGAGTCCATAATGTTCAACAGAATTCATAATACGAAGTGAAGTTTCTGCTGAATTTCGAGACATGACAATAACTTCAACATATTTTTTATTTAATTTTTGATTGATATTCAAAAGATTGTTGACAAGATTAAAGCCACTGCCTTTTGGTAAAATGTCGTTTTCATGTTCAATTTGATACTCTCTATAAGCTTCAAGACCTAATGTTTCAAAAATTTCATTTTCTTTTTCTAGATTGAATAAAGCTCTTGATGAGATGCCAACGACTAAATAATCGTCAAATGATACAGCCATGTTTCCTCCTTTAAAAAAAGGAAATCCCTAAAGATTTCCTAAAAAATAAAGCCAGTAACTTGAATTTCAATGCTTTCACATTTTAATTCAGTCATATAAGAAATACTTTCAAAGATCTTGTTTTGTAGCTCTGCACAAACATCCGCTACGTTTGCTTTATGGTTTACTTTCACCGCTGCAAGGATGGAAAGCTGATTGTTTTCGATATGTGTCACAATCGCATTCTTAAATGTACGACTGTCATCTAATATCACTTTTTCACTTTCATCTATCACATTTGCTACAATAGAAGCAAATACACTTTTATTTAATTTAACCTTTCCAATTTCGTTGGTTGGTTCTAATGTTATATAATCTTGTGCCATAAAGATCACCTTTCTTTTTATTACTTACACATTATATCAAACAATCTTCTTGCATTAAAGTCATTTGTTCCAGATATTTTGGGTATTTTTATATAATTGACTATCCTTTTCAAGTTTTAAACGCGTTGTTTCAATATCTTGTAAAAGCTGTTGTTTTAAATGTTGGAAATCTTCAAACTTTACTTCTTCACGGATAAGAGTATAAAAGAAGAACCGACTTATACAATCATAAATATCTTCATTAAAATCCAATAAATGGGCTTCAATTGTCAGTTTTTGATTATCAAAAGTAGGATTGTTTCCAACATTGATCATTGCTTTATAATATGTCTTATTTACAAAAACATATCCACAATAAACACCAGTTTTCGGTAAAATATATTCATCATCTACTTTTAGATTGGCGGTAGGAATGCAAAGAAGATTCGATCCCCTTTTAAATCCGTGTTCAATTGTTCCACTTACTGAATAGATATAACCTAATAATTGATTGGCAAGTATCATATGTCCATTTATAATATTTGGCTCTATTCTCGAAGTTGATATTTTTGTATTTTCTAAATTAACACTATCAATCACATATAGATTAAAGCTTTGATTTTTTAAAGTTTCTATATTTCCACTATTTCTATATGCATATTTAAAATCAAATCCACAGACTAAGTCAGTTATATGCAATTGATTTAAAACATCATGAAACGAAGATAAACTTAAAGAAGCAAATTCTTTTGTAAAGTGGATACAATAAAAGTTATCAAATCCAAAAGACTCAACGATTTTTATTTTATCTTTCAATGGAGTTAAATGATGATAAATCTCGCCTTGATGAAAGACTGTCCATGGGTCTGGATCAAAAGTAATAAAAGAAGATAGAGTATCTTTTTCTTTTGACACTTGTAAGCATTTGCTGATTAATTTTTGATGACCTATATGAATCCCATCAAAATAGCCAATACAAGCACAGCTAGATGGCAAGCTATCTGGTATTTCAAAAGCATTAATATAAATTACTTTCACTACCACAACCCCCTTACACTTCTGAATACATCTTTATGATCTCTTTGGTAAATCGCAATGGGTTGATTTTTATCATAAATACAAATTTGATCATATGGTGTATCAATATGTATATGTTTCCCTTGATAAATAGAAGGAATATCTACATCATCAACTCTAGGAATATGTTCTAAAACCGATGATATCGGATATAAAATCGGTTGTTCACCTTTTTCTAAATCGATTAAATATTGTGCCATATCAATAGTAAATCTTCCTACCTGTATTCGTTTTAATGATTTCATACAAGCAAGATTATTGGTCTTAAAACCAAAATCGCGACAAACGGAACGAACATATGTACCAGATGAACAAGATATTTCAAATGATAAAGAAGTGTCATCAAGAGGATGGATTGAATAGATTTCAATATCCGTAAATACAGGTTGTATTTCTTTCCCTTCTCTTTGGTAATCTAAAAGCTTTTTTCCATTTATTTTTTTTGCAGAGGTCATAGGTACCATTTGATGTTGATGACCTTCGAATGTTTTTAAAACCTCTTCAAAATCAAAGTTATGATTAATTTCTTTTTCTTCTAATTTATTTCCATAGATATCATCTGTATCTGTACTAAATCCTACTTGGATAGATGACTGATAAACCTTGTCCGTATCATTTAAAAATTGTAGTACTTTACAAGCTTTACCACATAATACAATCAAAACACCTTCTGCTTGTGGATCTAAAGTACCAGAATGACCAAATTTCTTTTGATGATAAATTTTTCGTAATTTATTAATCACATCATGACTTGTCTTTCCTTTTGGTTTATTAATTATTAAAATTCCGTCCATAACACACATCATTTTATAGTTGTTTTATTGAATGTGCAACAAAAAAAGTACTATTAAATCATAGTACTCAGTTAATCGTTTTTACCATCCATGTAATAGGTTGCTTCCATATCCGCTGTACTTAAAGCAAATGCTAGAGGGTAATGTTCAAATGTATAACCTACATTATTAGCTGGTTCCGTTGATGAGAACCCCATATGATAGCGAATGGCGAAAGCTTCTTCTCTTGATAATTTCATAAAAGGTGTAATCATATAAACGCTCTTTTCTCCATGACCGTAAGGAATTTTATCTTCAAATTCATAATATGGAACTTGTTGCCATTCATTATCAATTTTTTTATTCCGATAGCTAGTCTTATAAACGTTGATTTTACACACATCATGTAATAAAGCAACAATCGCAATCGTCTCATCAGAATACTTCATACCATATTCTGTTTGTACTCTTTCTCTGGATAAATAATCTTTTAGGCATTCATATACATGGATACTGTGTTCACATAATCCTTCTTGATAATTGCCATGAAAACGTGTCGATGCAGGAGCTGTAAAAAAATCAGACTTAGAAGAACATAAATAATCTAAAAATTCTTTAGCTCCTTCTCTTTGAATATTTGTTGTATAAATTTCAATAAATTTGTCTTTATAGTTCATATGGTTCCTTTTTTGAAAATAGCTTTTTTATTGTATAAACAACTGTAACACCAATTCCTATCCAGGAAATAACCTGTCCTAGTACTAATAGACAAAAATAAGAATCAATGCACATACATTTAATAATATCTATCATAAAACCATCTCCTTTTTATGCTTCTATGATAAAAATTAAACTGACATTATTTATGTCAAATTAAAAATGTCCAAGGATATGAGATCTTTCCCTGTAAATACAGGTGGGTGACCTGCGATAAGTATTAGGATTCCAACTCGTAGTCGGCATTCAACACAACATATCAACATCCGGTCTCCCTTATCTCAAAGCGTAGGAAAAATGTTGACATCCTTGGACAATTTCATATTAACAAATTCCCTATGATATACAAGTCTTGACATTTTCTAATAATTTTGATTAATTGAAAGTGAAGCAATAAAAGAGAGTGATTATTTTATTCACTCTCTTTTTCTGTAATTACAATATGTAACTCTTCTAATTGTTTTGGATCAACTGGAGTTGGTGCTTTGGACATAGGACATTTTGCGTTTGCGTTTTTAGGGAATGCGATAACATCACGGATAGAATCACTTTCACTTAAAATCATCGCAATACGATCTAGACCAAATGCCAATCCACCATGAGGTGGTGTACCGTATTGGAATGCATCCACAAAGAATCCAAATTTATTTTGAATATCTTCATCGCTTAATCCTAATAATTCAAAGATTTTCGTTTGAAGTTCGTTATCGTAAATACGTAAAGAACCTCCTCCTAATTCATAACCATTTAAGATAATATCATAGGCATTGGAACGTACCTTTCCCTGATCTGTATCCAATAAAGGAATATCTTCTTCTTTAGGTTGGGTAAATGGATGATGACATGCGACATATCTTTGTTCTTCCTCAGACCAGTCAAACATTGGAAAATCAGTAACCCATAAATAAGAGAATTCACTCTTATTTTTTAATCCCAATTCAGCTCCAATTCCATTACGTAAAGCGCCTAGGGCATTGCATGTCTTATTCCATTGATCTGATACAATGAATAATACATCCTCATCTTTTAAAGACAATCTAGAATACAAAGCTTTCACTTCATCATCACTTAAAAATTTTCTAGCAGACCCTGTCATTTCATTGTCTTTGCACTTTAAAGTCACTAAACCTTTGGCTCCATTTTTCTTGGCAAGATTTGTCCATTTATCGATTTCTTTACGTGTAATATGGGCAAAATCATGAACAACGATTCCCTTAATTGAACCATTTGATTCAATACAGTTTTTAAATACCTGGAATTGCGTATGAAAGAAAATATCTGTTAATTCTTGTAGTTCCATACCAAAACGATTGTCTGGTTTGTCTGAACCATATCGATTCATAGCTTCTTGATATGTCAACCTTAAGAATGGTGCTTTAATATCCATTCCTTTTACATCTTTCATTAGCTTTACTAACATTTCTTCTGTAAATTCAATGATTTCATCCTGTGATAAGAAAGAAGTTTCAATATCCACCTGTGTAAAATCCGTTTGGCGATCGGCTCTTAAATCCTCATCTCTAAAGCATCGTGCAAATTGATAGTACTTCTCAAAGCCAGCAATCATCAATAATTGTTTATATAATTGTGGTGATTGAGGTAAAGCGTAAAAAGATCCTGGATGAACTCTGGAAGGCACTAAATAATCACGGGCCCCTTCTGGAGTACTCTTTCCTAACATTGGGGTTTCAATTTCAATGAATCCATGATGATCTAAATACTCACGCATACTGCGCGTAATTTTATGACGCATGATTAACTTTTCCTGCATAACAGGACGACGTAAATCTAAATAACGATATTGAAGTCTTGTATCTTCTAATGCATCGGTCTCATCCGCAATAATGATAGGTGTTGTTTTGGCAGTATTCACAATTTCAAAAGAATCAACCTTAACTTCGACTTGTCCTGTTGGTAAATCTGGATTCACACTTGTTCTTTTGCATACTTGACCAGATACACTTAATAAATATTCATTACGAACTTCTTTTAATTGATCTGCCATTGATTCATCAAACACCAATTGACAAATACCACTGCGGTCTCTTAAATCAATAAATACTAATTGTCCAAAATTTCTCTTCTTTGCGACCCATCCAATTAAGTCAACGTGTTGACCTACATTTTCTAACCTTAATTCTCCGTTGTGATTTGTACGTTTCATTCTATTCACCTTCTATTTCACTATCTAAAAATGCGATTAATTCATCTCTTAAAATGGTTTGTTGCACTTGTTTTTCGATATTTTTAACAGTTACCTGGTTGTTGTTCATTTCATCTTCACCAATAATAATCGCAAATTTTGCTTTTGAACGATCCACTGCTTTCCATTGTCCTTTAAATCCACGGGACAACATATCCATATCACTACGATAAGCATTTGCTCTTAATTGTGTTAACACTTCAAAAGCATACGTTTTAACATCTTTTCCTAAGCACATCACAAAGCAATCAAGGGCCGGTTTTTCATCTAATTGAATTCCTTCTGCTTCTAAAGCAATTAATAATCTTTCCATTCCCAGTGCCCATCCAATTCCACTCATGCCTTCAGGTCCACCAAAGTATGGAATTAAGTTATCATAACGACCACCAGCAAGAACAGTAGATTGTGCACCCATTTCTTTATTGACGGATACAATTTCAAAAACAGTATGTGTATAGTAGTCAAGACCACGGACTAATTTATCATCTACTTCGTATGGAATCTCTAATTTTTCCAGTAAAGTACAAACTGTATCAAAGTATTCTCTACTTTCATCATTTAGATAGTCTTTCATGCTTGGTGCATTTTTCATGCATTCTTTATCATGATCCACTTTACAATCTAAAATTCGCAAAGGATTTTGTTCATATCGACGTTTACAATCACCACATAAATCATCAATATAGGGAGCAAAATGTTCTTTTAAAGCTTTACGATAATTGTCACGGGATTGGTCATCGCCTAATGTATTTAAGCAGACTTTGATGTCTTTTAAACCTAACGTTTTTAAAATAGAGAATGCCAAAGCAATCGTTTCCACATCAGTATAAGGACTCTTGTTTCCCAAACATTCTACACCAAATTGATTGAAGATTCGCATTCTTCCTTTTTGTGGTCTTTCATGACGACACATAGGACCCATATAATATAACTTAACTGGTAAATCGGGATTGGCATACATTTTATTTTCCACAAAACTACGAACCACTCCTGCTGTTCCTTCGGGACGTAAAGTCAGTGAAGTTGATGAATTTGCCAATGTGAAAGTATACATTTCTTTATTTACCATATCACTACTATCATTGTCTCTTTTAAAAACATTTGTATGTTCAAAAATTGGGGTACGAATTTCATCATAATTGTACAAATAACAGAATTGTCTTAAAGTTGTTTCTAATGCTTGCCATGCATAGGACTTATTACCATATACATCAGCTGTTCCTCTGGGAATTTGATAAGCCATAATAATTTCCTTTCTTTCAATAAAAAAACGCCCTACATAAGGACGTAAATACGCGGTGCCACCTTACTTCTCCATAATGGAGCTCTCATAGCCTTAACGCAGCGAACGGTTGAACTTTTCATTCAACTCCTCCAAAGTGTCCCAATAAATTTCTATTAATAATTTCCACCAAACATTATCTCTCTTAAAATATCAATTTATCTTTTCTTTTTCTTAGGATTTAACGTACTTAGTATAACATGTCAAAATTATTTTTCAACTTTGGCATATCTTTCAATTATCTTTTGTACTAAAGGATGCCTTACAACATCATTCACACTTAAATGAAGTATTTCGATTCCATCAATTCCTTTTAAAATAGATACGGCTTGTGTTAGACCCGAATCTGCTTTTTTGATTAAATCTATTTGCGTAACATCTCCATTAATAATTAATTTTGAATTTTTACCCATACGAGTTAAAAACATTTTCATCTGCGCTTTTGTTGTATTTTGTGCTTCATCAAGAATCACAATCGCATTATTTAGTGTACGACCTCTCATAAAGGCAAGAGGAGCAATTTCTATGATTTGTTTATCAATATATCTTTCTGTCGTTTCTTGTCCTAACATATCGTATAAAGCATCATATAAAGGTCTTAAATAAGGATCTACTTTTTCTTTCATATCTCCTGGTAAAAAGCCTAATGATTCCCCAGCTTCCACTGCAGGACGTGTTAAAACAATTTTTTCTATCTTCTCAGATTTTAACTGCATAACAGCATAAACGACAGCTAAATAAGTTTTTCCTGTTCCAGCTACACCTGTTGCGAACACAATATCATTCTTTTTAAAAGCATCCACTAATTTTGCCTGTCCAGACGTTTTAGGATAAATCATTTTTCCTGTCTTGGTTTTTCCAACAGGCGTTAACTGACTCACTTCAAATGTTTTTAATTTATGAGATAGCGCTAATTTACATAAATACAGTACATCCTGATTTGTTAATTGTCTTTGTTGGCCAATTAAATCAAAACATCGTTGAACAACATCGATTAAATCCTGACGATTGTCAATCTCTTCAAACTTTAGTTCTTGATTTCGTAATATACAATTTGTCTTAAAAGATTTTTCAATAATTTCCAAGTTGGAATCGTTTTGTCCGGCAAAAATTTGTATTTCATCATAATTAAATTCATTTAGATTGATTGTGATATATTCCAAGGTTATCCTCCTTTTAAAAAAAAATCAGCTAAAAGCTGATTTATTATTTTCCTCTACGTGCTTTACGAGCAGCTTCAGATTTTAATTTTCTCTTAACACCTGGTTTAACATAGTATTCTCTTTTACGAGCCTCAGCAAGGGTACCATTACGAGACACTTGACGTTTAAATCTTCTTAAAGCGTCATCTAATTGCTCATTTTCTTTAACAATTACTTTTGCCATGAAACAAACCTCCCTTCCTGAGTAACACAATTAGTTTATCGAAAATTAATGTAAAATGCAAGCACAATCCTAAAATTTAGCTATTTAACTTCTCTTCTATGCATTCTTTAGCAACGTTATTGTCCCCTTTCCAAGGAACACGTCCATTTTCATGATACATGAAGACTTCATCCCCTTTTCCAAGACATAAAATAACATCACCCGTTCTTGCAGTTTGAATCGCCTGACGAATGGCTTCGTAGCGATCAGCAATAAAGATCGAAGTTGTATTTTTTATTCCTTCTTTTATTTGATTAGCGATATCTTTTGGATCTTCATCACGAGGATCGTCTTCTGTTAAGATAACCAAGTCACAATATTGATCAGCTAACTGGCCAAATACTTTACGCTTGGCAACATCTCTTTTACCAGCCGAACCAAATACAGAAATCACTTTATTTTCTTTTGCAATTTTTCTTCCAAACTGCATTAATTTTTCCATACCATCTGGTGTATGAGCAAAATCTACAATCACATGATAATCCTGGCCACAATCAATTTGTTCCATTCTACCTTCTATTTGTGGTAGATTTTCACATTGCTTAATGATTGTTTCTAATGACGTACCTGTTTCATGCAAAGCGGCAATGGCAGCTAATAAATTATATACATTATATAAAGCCACCATATTCGTTTTAACAGGGTATGTATTCCCTTCATAAATCAAATCAAATGTTGATGATTTAGAATCCGTCTTTACATGAATGGCACGATAATCGCATTCTTTGTTGATTCCATAGGATTTGACAGGTGCAATCGATAAGTCTTTTAATAATTCGTACTTTTCATCATCAATATTTAAAATAGAAACACCATCTCTTTTTACTCTTTGTGAAAACAACAACGATTTTGCGTTAAAATAATTTTCCCATGTTCCGTGAAAATCGAGATGATCGTAAGTAAAATTTGTAAAAATAGCTACATCAAATCGAATCGCATCCACTCTATGCTGCGCTAGACCATGACTACTAACCTCCAAAGCACAGGCTTTCATTCCGTTTCGTACCATATCCGCTAATTTTTGTTGTAAAAACAAAGTATCTGGTGTGGTCAAATCAGGAGCTAAATTGACATTTCCATATCGAATCGCAATGGTTCCAATATATCCACAAGGTACTTCTTTATTTTTGATATATTGAATAATATTTGTGATTGTACTTTTTCCATTGGTTCCCGTTACTCCATACATCAACATTTTATCTGTAGGTTTTCCATAAAATATACGAGCACATTGGTTAAGAGCCTGTACCACATCTGCTACTTTAATGTATATAACTTCTCCTTCCATATTCTCGATATCTTTTGAATGGACAATACAGATAGCTCCTTTATCGATTGCCTGATCAATAAAGTCATGTCCATCAAATGTCAATCCTGGTAAACAGAAATAAATATCTCCTTTTTTAACTTTTCGTGAATCCGTACATAGCCCTGTTACATTTGTGATAGGAGCATTTTTAAAAAGTTTACTTAATCGCATATATTTCCTTCTTTCACAATATAAGTTCCATCTTTTATCTCATCCCATTCAATATTTATTCTTCCAGATAATTGACGATTCGATTCAATTTGAATAGGATGATATTGATTTGTATAACCATGATAGATATTTTTGTTCGAATCTTCAATTAAAACTTGAACCGTATTGAAACGAACCATATCTTTTTCTCTTAATTCTTTAGATAGTTTTAATAAAATATTCACTCTTTCTTTTTTAATATTGCCATTGATTTCCCCTTTCATAAAAGAGGCTTTCGTTCCATTTCTTTTTGAATATGGAAAAACATGTAAAAAAGAAAATTGAATGTCTTTAATATTTTGTAGTGTTGTGTTGAATTCTTCTTCACTTTCTTGTACAAATCCTGCGATTACATCTGTTGATATAGAAATATCAGGAATACAAGAACGTATATATTGAACTCTTTCTTTAAATTCTTCAATTGTATAAGGTCGATTCATTCTCTTTAATGTTTCATTACAAGCAGATTGAACAGGAATATGAAGGTGATGACAAATACGATTGTTCTTTTGCATCAATTGAATCAATTCATCACTCACTTCTGTAATTTCAATACTGCTGATTCGATAATAGACAAATTCTGGAGTACTTTCTAATAATGATTTCAATAAAGAAGCAAGATTGCACATTCCATCATGATATCTTCCTGTATGAATACCCGTTAATACAATTTCACTATGCCCTTTCGAAACAAGACTTTGCGCTATTGATAGTACTTCTTGTTGTTGTAAAGAACGTTCACGTCCTCTAGCATACGGAATGGCACAATAGCTGCAAAACTGATTGCACCCATCTTGTACTTTTAAGAAGGCCCGATGTTTTGATTCAAAGCAGGCAATAGGCATGGTTTCAAAGTTAGTAAACTTTTCTAAAGTATCCACATAATCTTTTTTATTTCCGGTATGAACATATTCATCCACAATGGTTGCCAATTGTTTTTTATGTTGCGCTCCTACAATTAAATCAGCATTTAGTTCTTCTCTTTGTTTTTTATCCAATACCTGTACATAACAGCCAACAACTACAATAATGGCATTTTCGTTTTCTTTTTTTGCCAAATGAATTTTTTGTCTTGATTTGGAAGCTGCTGTATTGGTAACTGTACAAGTGTTGATAATATAAATATCTGCTTTTTCTTTTGTTTGTTGATACCCCAGTTTTTCTAATTCTTCACAATAGAACTGTGACTCATACGAATTCACTTTACAACCCAATGTGTAAATTTTAAATTTCATAGATTATTTCTCCATATTTTTTTGATAATCAATGACACTTAAAGCATAAATTGCTGCTGTTTCTGCTCTTAGTATGTTGTTTCCTAATGAAACACAATGAAAATGATCATCCATTAATAAATCGATTTCTACTTCATCAAAACCACCTTCAGGGCCAATACATATTGTGATTGAAGATGGATTATCATTTATGTATTTTGAAATATAATCACTACCTGAAGCTTTTTCGTAAGCAACAAGGTTACAATCACTTTGAAATTCATGTAGGTTTTCCACTCTTTGAATGGGCGTTAATTCAACTAAATCATTTCGATTGCATTGTTTACACGCACTTAAAAGAATTTGGGACCATCTCTCTAATTTCTTTTTTTCTTTGGATTCATCAATATGAACAACGCTAAATCGTGATTCAAACGGAACAATTCGAGTAACTCCTAATTCACAGGCTTTTTGAAGCATCCATTCAAATTTATCCGACTTAATAAGAGCTGCACATAAAGTGATGTGTTTATTTTCTCTTGGTATTTCAATTTCGGAAAAAATATCTAAATAAGGACGATTAGAAGGACGGGCCAAAAATACGCGTCGATTACTAGTAACAACTCTTACCGTTTCTTTTTTTTGTATACGCAATACATCAAATAAATGATGTGCTTCTTTTTCATTCAAAATAATATGATCATTAACATTGCACATTTGGTCTACAAATACTTGTTTCATATTTTTTCACCTTCTTGTGCCATTTGTTTTAACTGTTTAATTTCATATGGTTTTAAAACTCTATATTCACCTGCATTCAAACCATCTACGGTAATATTGGCAAATTTTACACGATGAAGTCGTCTGACTTCATAACCTAATGCATTCATCATATTTTTAACTTGATGATTTTTTCCTTCTTTGATTGTCAACTCAAAAATGCACCGGTCACGCGTTATATCCGTACTCATAATTTTTACATAAGCAGGTTGATAAGAATCATCTTTGGTTTTTAAACCTTTCTTTAAAGCTTTAATATCTTCTTCTTTTAAAATACCTTGTAGATTGACCAAATATGTTTTAGGTAAATGATAGCGAGGATGGGTCATTAAGTTTGTGAATTCCCCATCATTTGTTAGTAACAATACCCCACTGGTATCGTAGTCTAAACGACCAACCGGATAAATTCTTGCCTCAGTTTCAATGATATCAACAACGGTTTTTCTTCCTTTTTCATCATTTACTGAACATATTGTTCCTTTTGGTTTATGTAAAACATAATATTCTTTCTCTTGAAAAGAAATCACTTCTCCATTGACTTCAATGGTGTCATTCCCAGAAACTTTTGTACCTAAAGTAGTACAAACTTCCCCGTTTACAAATACTTTTCCTTGTTGAATCAATTCTTCTGCCTTACGTCGTGAACAAATACCCGCTTTGGCAATCACTTTCTGTAATCGTTCCATTATTGAATCTCCTCAAATAATTCATCATCTACTGTTTTTTCTTTTGTGAGTTCTGGTAATTCTGCTAATGTTTCTAATTTAAATGTATCGAGGAATACATCAGTTACATTATATAAATGAGGTTTACCAACTGTATCAAGTCTTTCTTTTGTTTCGATTAAACCTCTTGCCTGTAATTTTTTTAGCATTACATCGCAATTCACGCCACGTATTTCTTCAATCTCTACACGTGTAATGGGTTGTTTATACGCAATGATCGCAAGTGTTTCTAAAGCCGCCTGGCTTAAGGCAACTGTTTTTATTTCCTCATATAAATATTGAGCATACGGATAAACAAATTCTTTTGTGATGAATTTAAAGCGTGAAGCATACTCTACTAATTCAAAGCCTTTATCATCCGATATATAATCTTCTTTTATTTGACTGATAAATTCCTTTACATCTTCTAAATCTTCCACTTGTGAGCTTTGGGCAATTTGTTCTAATGTTAATCCTTCTTCACCACTTAAAAACAATAATCCTTCTATGATGGCTTTCGTGTTCATCTAATTGCCTCCTTTCATAACCCAAATGGTTTCATTTTCATCGATTGTGAAATTCAAATATTTATCATGTATCATATCTAAAATCGCTAAAAAAGTAACAATAACCATATGAAGATTTGTACAATCTGTACATAACTGATCAAATGATATTTTTCCGTTTATTTTTTTCAATCGATTCTTTAATTGTTCCATTCTTTCTTCAACCGACATTTCTTTAATTGTTACTTTTGTTTCATATGGCTTTAAAATAACCATACGAGCAATCACACGGTCCATGGCTTTCATTAAATCATAAGGTGATTGTTCATCAAATTCTGCAGAATTACTTCCATTTTGCCAACTTGAAACAATGGAAGCTTGAGGTCGAGTAAATAACTTTTGTCTTTCCAAATACCCTTCTTTTAAAAGAGCGCTGGCCTCTTTATATTTTTGGTATTCCAACAATCGTTCAACAAGCTTTTCTCTTTGATCTTCTTCGTATTCTTGTTCAACTTCTACTTTTTCTCTTGGTAATAGTTTTTTACTTTTGTATTCAATCAAAGATGCTAATTCGCTTAAATATTCACTGGCAATCTCTAAACGCATTGTTTTCATTTGATTAATATAAGCAATGTATTGATCAGCTAATATGTTCATATTCAAATCAAATAGGTCTAATTTATTTTCTTTAATCAAATGAAGCATCAAATCCAAAGGTCCTTCAAATTGATCAATTGTTACTGTAAATTCCATAGTGTCACCTAAATCATTATACCTAATTCTATAAAATAAGGAAAATCTTATTTAATTTCAAGCAAAAAATTTAAAACTATGTTACTATTTTACACACAAGGGGTACATGATGAATAAAGCAATTGTTTATATTATTATCGCTGTCTTTTTGGCATTAGTTATTCAGCCAAATATTGCGATACAATTAAAATCAACATCCAGAGTTCCAGTCAACACAGACACTCAGTCTATAATGACCAATGATACCGTTGACCTTACAACTTGTGAATCAAGAGCCATCATTTGTTTAGATGCCGCCTTTGGTGGAAGTGATAGTGGGTATTCACAAGAAGGCAAAACGGATTCAAAAGATATAACTTTAGATATTGCTTTAAAAACAGGTGATAAATTAGAGCAAGCTGGATACACTGTGGTCTATACAAGAGATAGTGATGATATAACGACTTTCTCTACCGATAGTGATTCGGCAAATTATCGACTGAATAGTGCTAAAGATCAGGGAGCCAATTATTTTTTTAGAATTGAAGTAAATTCGGATAGTGATAATTTAACACGAGGATATACCATCTTTACACAACCAACTCAGGAATTAATTGATTTGGCAGGAGAAATTTCCAATCAGCTTCAATCTATTAATTACTCTCAATTTCAAGGAACCGATAGCGATCATTATGGTAACTTTCCTATCTTAAATGACGATTCATTACCTAGTGCATTTATTGAACTTGGCTATGTCACAAATATTCAAGATTACAATCAACTGACAAGTGAAGAAATGACAGATAAAATTGCCAGTGCCATCGCAAAATCATTCTTGACTGTTATAAATTAAGGACTCTGTCCTTTTTTTAATTGTTTTTATAGTCAAAATTCGGTATTATATATTGAAAGAAATAAGAAAATAGATGAAAAAAATGAAAATAATAAAATGTTCATTTAAAGAATAATGGAGGATGTTATGAACTTTGTATTTATTTCGCCAAATTATCCAGATATTTACTGGATGTTTTGTAGAGGCCTAAAAAAATATGGTGCCAAAGTGTTAGCTATTGTTGACACAAGTTACGATTCTCTTCAAAAAGAATTAAAGGAATTTTGTGATGAATGTTATGTTGTAAAAAGCTTTAATGATTATGATGAAATGGTAAAAGCTTTGGGATATTATACATTTAAATATGGAAAGATTGATTGGATTGAATCAAATAATGAAGCCTGGTTAACGTTAGATGCAAAATTACGTGATGATTTTAATGTAAAGACGGGATTCAGTTTTGAAAAAATTGATGAATTCCAATCAAAAGCGGCAATGAAGAAATACTACGCAAAAGCAGGTGTTCCTACAGCTCGTTATTATTTAGTTGAAGATTTAGATGGAGCTTTAAAATTCGCAAAAGAAGTAGGATATCCTCTTGTTTTAAAACCAGATCATGGAGTAGGTGCCAGCTTTACATACAAATGCTTAAATGAAGACGATTTAAAAAATGCTTATCAAGAAACAACACAATACCATATGATTCTTGAAGAATTTGTCAATGGAGATGTCTTCACTTTAGATGGTGTTTGTGATAAAAACAGCGATATTCAATATTTAAACAGTATGATTTATGTTGGAAACTGTATGGATAGTGTAAATAATGCTCAAGCAATTGGAACGTATACTGCTTTAAAAATAAGTGACAGTGACAAAGATATTATCAAACGTACAATTAAAGCATTTGAATTAAAAAATCGTTTCTTCCACGCTGAATTCTTCCGTTTAAAAGAAGATAAAGAAGGATTAGGTAAACGTGGCGATGTCTTAGGATTAGAAATCAACTTCAGACCACCTGGAGGAATCTGTCCAGACATGATGAACTATGCCAGTGATATTGATGTTTTTGATATCTGGGCAAAAGTTCTATTAACAGAGGATGCAGGAGAAATTCCAGAAAAGAAATATTGTTGTGGTTTTGCTGGAAGAAGAAACGCTGAACACTACAAATATACAGTTGAAGAAATCACATCAGAATTTAAAGACGAAATTCTTTATGTAAAATATTTAGATGCTGCCCTTGCAGCTGGTATGGGTGATGTTTTGATTGTCGGAAGATGGTCTAGCGAAGAAAGAACGATGGAATTCTACAATAAAGCATTAGAAACGATTGATTAGAAAGGAAATCATTTTGATATTAAAATTTGATTTGTATATGTCCGCATTTGAAGAAATGCGGACTATTCACATGTATTTGCCACATGACTATATGGAGTCTCAAGAACGGTATCCTGTTTTGTATATGTTTGATGGACATAATTTATTCAATGATGAAGATGCAACCTATGGACAGTCCTGGCGTTTGGCAGATGCCATACATAGACAGAAACGAAAAATAATTGTTGTTGGTGTGGAATGTTCTCATGAAGGATATGATCGTTTGGACGAATATGGTCCTTACCCATTTGCAGATGTCGATTATATGCGTTCTTTTGAAGGACATGGAGATCAAACGATGGATTTTATGATCAATGACTTAAAACCATATATTGATGCCCATTTCCCTACTCTTCCTTTTAGAGAAACAACATGGATAGGTGGAAGTAGCTGTGGTGCTTTAATGGCATTATATGCACATATGAACTTTAGCGAAATTTATTCAAAATCTTTGGTTATTTCTCCTTTTGTTACTCCAACAGAAGAATATTTATACATTAATGCATTTCAATGCGAATTATGCGATGAGAATGAAATGTATATGTCTTGGGGTGCATTAGAAGATGGAAAACATGAATTTTCCAGAGTCAGCAATATCTGTATGAAATTAGTCTCTATTTTAAAAGAAAAAGGAATGTATTTTCATATCAATGTTAAAATGGATGGAAGGCACTGTGAAGAAGATTGGGCCAAAGAATGTGATGAATTCTTAGATTTCTTATTTGATGAATAAAAAAGATCAGAATGAACTGATCTTTTTTTATTCAATATTTGCAGCAACTTTTAGCTTTTGACATAAATGTTGAACTTCTTCATCTGTTGTATGGAAACTAGTCACAAAACGAATCACTATTGAATCGCCACGATCTTCCCATACTTCAAAATCAACTTCTGTCATTAAATAATCCAATTGTTTTTTAGTGACTACAGGAAAAATTTGATTTGTATCACTTCTCATAAATAAAGGATATTTTAATTCTACTAAATAGTCTTGAATTTTTGCTGCTAACAGATTAGAATGTTTTGCACATTCGTAAAAAGCATCGTTTTCAAACAATCCAATAAATTGAATTCCTAATAACCATCCTTTTGCCATCATAGCACCGGTTTGTTTAAGATTAAAACGGAAAAATGGTTTTAATTCTGGATTCGAAATCACAACAGCTTCTCCCATCAAAGCTCCATTTTTCGTTCCACCAATATAGAATAAATCACACCATTTGGCAATATCATTTAAAGTATATTCAATGCCTTTTGACATCAATGCACATCCGATTCTGGCTCCATCCATCATTAAATATAAACCCAATTCATCACAAACTGCACGAATTTCTTCTAATTCTTTTCTTGTGTATACAGTTCCTAGCTCAGTCGCGTTTGAAATATAAACAAGTTTAGGATAAACAAGATGCTCATATGTTAGCATATGTTCTTCAAAGCAATTTTTTATATCTTGTGCTTTTAATTTTCCATTCGCATTTTTAATTGAAATAACTTTATGTCCAGTAGCCTCAACAGCTCCCACTTCATGAACATTAATATGACCAGTATCCGCTGATATTACTCCTTGAAAAGAACGTAAAACATGCTTAATCATTGTTTCATTTGTAAGAGTCCCACCTGTAATAAAGTGAACATCCACAGGTGTATCAGGCATTTTGGATTGGATTAATTGCTTTGCTTTTTCGCAATAAGGATCCATTCCGTACCCATTTATATTTAAATCATTAACTTGACTTAACAGCTCAAGAATTTCCGGGATACAACCTTGTCCGTAATCGTTTTTAAAGAATAGCATAAGTTTTTCCCTCCATTGCTTGCCCTATTATACCAAATAAAAAGAAATTAGTAAACAAAAAAGTGAAAGCGTTTTCACACTTTCACTTCTCAATTAAATTTATTTGTTTTGGAAAGGAACAACTTTTAATTTTTTCTCTTTATCTTTTTCTAAGAAATTTCCCATTCCAGCTTTTTGATCTTCTGTTTCGAAGCAATCTCCAAATAGCTTTTCTTCAATAACAATAGCTTGATCCATGTCAACTTGAAGACCATCGTTGATTGCTTTTTTACAGTTACGAACAGCGATAGGAGCATTCTTAGCAATTGTGGCAGCTAATTTTTGAGCAGCAGGAATCAACTCCTCTAAAGGATAGACTGCATTTACTAAACCAATTCTGTAAGCTTCATCGGCTTTGATATTTCTTGCAGAATAAATGATTTGTTTCGCAATTCCCATAGGAACAATACGAGCTAAACGTTGTGTTCCACCAAATCCAGGTGTAATTCCAAGACCTACTTCAGGTTGTCCAAACACTGCGTTTTCAGAACAAATACGAATATCACAGCTCATTGCGATTTCATTTCCTCCACCTAATGCAAAACCATTAATGGCAGCAATTACAGGGATTGGGAAAGTTTCTAATTTACGGAAAATATCATTTCCTTTTTTTCCAAATGCTTCTCCTTCTGCTTTAGTCAATGTAGACATTTCACCAATATCAGCACCAGCTACAAAAGATTTTTCTCCAGCACCTGTAAGAATTAAACAACGAGTTGTATTTAAATCAACAGCATCTAAAGTTGCATCTAATTCTTCTAATACTTGTGAATTTAAAGCATTTAAAGCTCTAGGACGGTTAATTGTGATTGTACCAACAAAACCATCTTGTACATATTCAATAAATTCCATTTTTTTCTCCTTTAAAATAGACTACTCCACTAGGAGTAATCTATATATTTATTTTTTAAAGTTCATCTACAGGTGTTTTAGTACGATCTGCGTTGTATACGTAGAATCCTTTACCTGTCTTGCATCCTAAGTTTCCACCACGAACCATTTTACGGATTAATGGGCAAGCTCTATATTTAGAATCACCTGTTTCTTTATAAAGAACATCCATGATTGCTAAACAGATATCTAAACCAACATAGTCACCTAATTCTAAAGGTCCCATAGGATGATTTGCACCTAATTTCATAGCTGTATCAATACCAGCAATATTAGAAACACCTTCCATTTTGATGAAAGCAGCTTCGTTGATCATTGGAATTAAGATACGGTTTACAACGAAACCAGCAGCTTCATTAACTTGAACTGGATCTTTTCCAATTTCAACAGAAATTTTCTTGATAGCTTCTACTGTTTCGCTAGGTGTATTAGCTCCTGCAATCACTTCAATCAATTTCATACGATCAGCAGGGTTAAAGAAGTGCATACCAATAACTGGACGATTTACTCCTTTTCCAATTTCTGTAATACTTAATGAAGAAGTATTAGAAGCAAAGATACATCCTTCTTTACAGATAGCATCTAATTCTTTGAATGTAGTTTGTTTAACACCCATATCTTCAAATGCAGCTTCTACAATTAAATCACAGTCAGCGCATAAATCTTCTTTTAGACCTGGAGTAATAGCTCCACAGATTGCGTCAACTTTTTCTTGTGTTAATTTTCCTTTTTGAACTAAACGGTCATACCCTTTTACAATTTTAGCTTTTCCGTTTTCAGCCCATTCTTGTTTAATATCACATAAAGCAACTGTATATCCTTCAGTTTGTGCAAATGCTTTAGCGATACCTTGTCCCATTGTTCCGGCACCGATTACACCGACTTTCATGTCTTTTTCCTCCTATTTATTAAGCGACTTTCGCTTTATTAATTTCATCAATTAATTGTGGTACAACTTTGAATAAATCACCAACAATACCATAATCAGCTACACCAAAGATTGGTGCAGATTCATTTTTATTTACAGCGATGATTAATTCAGAATCTTGCATACCTGCAACGTGTTGAATTGCTCCTGAGATACCTAAGGCAACATATACTTTTGGATGAACTGTTTTACCAGTTTGTCCAACTTGATGATCGGATGAAATCCATCCAGCATCTGTACAAGCACGGCTAGCTCCAACAACTCCTCCACCTAATGCGTCAGCTAATTGTTCAGCTAATTCAATACCTTTGTCAATATCTTTAGAAATACCACGTCCAACAGATACGATAACATCAGCACCAATTAAGTCTACTAACTTAGTAGCTGCTTTTTCAACAGATAAAACTTCTGTTTTAACATCACTTGCATCTAATTGTACGTTTGCTTCAATAATTTTTGCAGCATCGGCTTTTTCTTGTGAGAATTCACCTTTTTTCATAACACCAGGACGAACTGTTGACATTTGAGGACGGAAACGAGGACAAATGATTGTAGCCATTAAGTGTCCACCAAATGCAGGACGAGTCATCTTTAAGTTACGATCTTCATAATCAAATGTTGTATTCTCTACGTCAATTGTTGAAGATTCACGTAAGAATTCAACATATTCTTTTGTATCAATATCTAAGTGTGTAGCATCTGCTGTTAAACCAGTATGTAAACGAGCAGCGCAACGAGGAGCTAAATCACGTCCAATATTAGTTGCACCAACTAAAATTACTTCTGGTTTGTATTCATTTGATAAATCACATAAAACTTTAGTATAAGCATCTGTTGTATAATCTTTTAATAAAGGATGGTTTGCCACGATAACTTCATCAGCACCATATCCAGCTACTTCTTTTGCTAGATTAGTTACATTATCACCTAAGATAACAGCAACAACTTTACAACTTAATTCTTTTGCAAGCTTAGTTGCTTCAGAAACTAATTCAAAGTCTGTAGATTGTAATTCACCTTGTCTTTGTTCACAATAAACCCAGACATTTTTGTATTCACTAAAATCTGCCATTTTCAGTTCTCCTTCCTTAAATTACATGCTTTTTAGCAAGAATCCCTGCCAATTGTGCAGCAACATCATCACCATTCAACATTTGTCCAGCACCTTTTTGAGGTGGAGTAAATGACTTAAATACATTTGTTGGTGAACCTTTTAAACCAATTGTATCTGGTTCAATTAGTGGATCATCTTTTACTTTATCAAAGTCAATGATTTCAAGTGGCTTATTAAAGCAATCGAAGATTCCTCCAACATTCATATAACGTGGTTCATTTAATTCTTTAACACAAGTAATTAGACATGGAGTTTGAACTTTGATTTTCATAAATCCATCTTCTAATAAACGTTTTACAATTAATGAATTTCCATCTTTTTCAATTTCAGCAGCATAAGAAACTTGTGGTAAGTTTAATTTTTCAGCAATTTGTGGTCCAACCTGTGCTGTATCTCCATCAATGGCTTGACGTCCACAGAAGATAACATCATCATCGTTTACACCAACATATTTAATTCCTGCAGCGATACATTGACTTGTTGCGAACGTATCAGAACCAGCAAATTCTCTACCACAAATTAAATATCCTTTATCAGCACCACGAGCAATACATTCTCTCAACATTCCTTCAGCTGTCATAGGTCCCATAGAAACAACAACAACTTCACATCCAGTTGAATCTTTTAATTTTAAAGCAGCTTCTAAAGCAGCTAAGTCATCAGGGTTTGTAATGGTTGCCATAGAAGCACGATCTAATTGACCATTTTCTTTAACGGCTACTTTTCCTGATGTATCAGGTACTTGTTTAACACAAACTATAGCTTTCATTTTATCGTCCTCCTATTTTAATAAATCTCCTGAGATAACCATCATTTGAACTTCACTTGTTCCTTCATAGATCTCAGTAATCTTAGCATCTCTCATCATTCTTTCAATTGGATAGTCACGAGTATAACCATAACCACCGAATAATTGTAAGCAACGACGAGTTACATCACTTGCTGTTCTTGAAGCAATTAATTTAGCTTCGGCAGCTTCTACTGAATAACGAGCTTTTTCACCATCCATAACAGATTGTTTCTTTAATGCAGCTTTATATACTAAATATTTTGCAGCATCTACACGAGCTTTCATTTCAGCTAATTCAAATTGTGTATTTTGGAAAGCAGCAATCGCACGACCAAATTGTTTACGTTCTTTAACATAAGCAACTGTTTCATCTAAAGCACCTTCTGCAATTCCTAATGCTTGAGCAGCAATTCCAATACGTCCACCATCTAATGTAGCCATTGCTAATTGGAAACCACGACCCTTTTTACCTAATAAGTTTTCTTTAGGAACAATACAGTCTTCCATAATTAATTCACAAGTACTAGACCCACGAATTCCCATCTTGTCTTCTGGTTTTCCAACAGAGAATCCTGGGAAGTTTCTTTCTACAATAAATGCAGAAATTTCTTTTGTAGGACGTCCACGACGATCCAATACAGTACCTGTAATAGCGATGATAATAAATACATCTGCATATCCAGCATTTGTGATGAAAATCTTAGATCCATTTAATACCCATGCATCTTTTTCTTCATCAAATACCGCTGTAGTTTGTTGTCCTTGAGCATCTGTACCAGCACCTGGTTCTGTTAAACCAAAAGCACCTAACCATTCACCACTACATAATTTAGGTAAATATTTAGCTTTTTGTTCAGGTGTTCCATTTTCATAAATAGGAGCCGCACATAAGCTAGTATGAGCAGAGATAATAACTCCTGTAGTACCACATACTTTACTCATTTCTTCAACAGCCATTACATAAGATAAAACATCAGCACCAGCTCCCCCAACTTCTTTAGGGAAATAGATACCCATCATACCTAATTTAGCCATCTTTTCTACAGTTTCTTTTGGGAAGTATTCTTCAGCATCAACTTTTTTTGCTAAAGGTTTTACTTCGTTTTGTGCAAAATCTTGAAGCATTTGTTGCATCATTGTTTGCTCTTTAGATAATGTAAAATCCATAAATTAAGTTCTCCTTTCCTTTTTGAACTTATTCAAAGTGAAAGTATAAAAACTTCACTGTATTCATTTTACCCTATTCAAAAGAGATGTCAATTCAATTTGTGAAATTTTCCACAAGTTAGAAATATACGTTTTTTCACAAAGTTTAAAACATCGAAAAATACTATAAATAAAAGGTATTTCTATGATTTTATCTATGTAAACGGTTACAGCATTTTTTTAATTATCTACCCTGTTCTACTTGTGAAAAAATAATATAATTTTCACTTGTGAAAATTTTAACTTAATCATTGAATTCATTTGTTTTCTATGGTACTCTTTGTAAAGAGATAAAATCTCAAATTTTATGGAGGAAATAAAAATGGCAAAAAAAGTAGTTTTAGCCGGTGCATGTCGTACTGCCATTGGTAAAATGGGTGGTGCTTTAAGCAATACACCAGCTGCTGAATTAGGAGCAATCGTAATTAAAGAAGCATTAAATCGTGCTGGAGTTAAACCAGAACAAGTTGATGAAGTCTTAATGGGATGTGTTATCCAGGCTGCTCAAGGACAAAACGTAGCTCGTCAAGCATCTATTAAAGCTGGACTTCCTATTGAAGTTCCTGCAGTTACATTAAATGTAGTTTGTGGATCAGGTTTAAAATGTGTTAACGAAGCTGCCACAATGATTATGGCTGAACAAGCTGATATCGTTGTTGCTGGTGGTATGGAAAATATGTCAATGGCACCATATGCTATGACAAAAGCACGTTTTGGATATCGTATGAACAATGCAACAATTATTGACTGTATGGTTAACGATGCCTTAACAGATGCATTCAATCAATACCATATGATGATCACAGCAGAAAATGTTTGTGACAAATATGGAATCACTCGTGAAGAATTAGATGAATTCTCTGCTAACTCACAACAAAAATGTGAAGCTGCTATTGCTGCTGGAAAATTCGATGATGAAATCGTTCCAGTATCTGTTAAAGTAAAGAAAGACATTGTAGAATTCAAGAAAGATGAAGGACCTCGTGCTGGTACAACAAAAGAAAGCTTAGCAAAATTACGTTGTTGTTCAGGTAAAGCCAATGGTTTAGTAACAGCTGGTAATGCATCTGGAATCAATGATGGTGCTGCTGCAATCGTAGTAATGAGCGAAGAAAAAGCAAAAGAATTAGGTGTAACTCCAATGGCTACTTGGGTAGCTGGTGCTTTAGGTGGAGTTGAACCAGAAATCATGGGTGTTGGACCTGTTGCTGCTTGTAAGAAAGTATTCGCACGTACAGGATTAACAATTGATGATATGGATTTAGTTGAAGCCAATGAAGCTTTCGCTGCTCAATCAATCGCTGTTGCTCGTGATTTGAAATTCGATATGTCTAAAGTAAATGTTAACGGTGGTGCGATTGCTTTAGGACACCCAGTTGGTGCTTCAGGATGCCGTATCTTAGTTACATTATTACACGAAATGCAAAAACGTGATGCAAAACGTGGACTTGCTACATTATGTATTGGTGGAGGAATGGGTTGCGCTACAATCGTTGAACGTGACTAATTCTAATTGAAAAATTAAGGAGATTACCTAACGGTAATCCCCTTTTTATATTGGTATGGCATAAATAACTTCACCATATTTTTTCTTTAATTGAGAATACGTATAATGTTTTTGTCGCCAGTCTGTTAATGAATCTAAATACGAATTTGTTTGACCATCCAAGTTCCCTTCTTGAATTGTACAACCATTTCCATCCTCATCGATTCCTACAACGACCCAAACATGATTATGTTCTACATCAGCCGATCCAATGGCTCCAACTGTGGGTGTTTCACTTAACATAAATAAATCAGGATGTGTATTAACTAATTGATAGGCACATTCACAACCATTTCCAAGAAATCCAGGCGAATATCCATAAATTTCATAAAATCTTCCCCAAGCAAACCAGGTACATTGACCATATAGCTCAGCTTGTGAATATGGATTCACATAAACTAAATAAGCAGCACTATCAAAGCGAGGAAACCGTGATAAAGTGAGTTGATTTTCTCCTTCTAAAGATGAATATTCAATATTATATTGACTAAAATTTGATTCATCATCTTGATTAAGACAAGTAAAAGAGTTACAAATGATAACTATCACGATACAAATAGATCCAAATGCAGAATATTTTTTCATATAAATAATTAAACCAATTACCAACATTGATTTCAAGTCTGTTTTTTATTACATACTTTCAAATTATTATAGCTTTCTTCAGTTAGTTTTGTATAATATTCATGGGAAGAGATTATTTATGGCAAAAAAGAAAAGAATTAACAAAAAGAAACAAAGACAAAGAATTCTGATACTTGTTTGTGCTTGTCTATTGATTGTGATTTTGATTGTTTTATGTTTATCATTTATTTTTAAATTACTATTTCATCATACAACCAGTCAAGAAACAACATCTACAAAGAAAGAAGAAACCGTAGAAAAGCTAGTTGCAACAACAGATGAAGACTATGAAAAATACAAGTAGATGAATTAGGTGAAGTTCCTATAATGATGTATCATGGAATTCACTCAGATATCACCAATGATGAAACTGAATATGTTGGTGGTAATGTAGACGTGGATGGATATCAAAGAACAGGTGAAGCCTTTGCTGCAGATTTAGAATTTTATTATGACAATGGCTATCGTTTTATCCGACTTAATGATTAAATTGATGGACAAATCGATGTAGAAGCTGGTAAAAGTCCGATTGTACTTACTTTTGATGATGGTCTTTCCAACAGCATTACAGTAACCGGCTTAGATGAAAATGGAGACATTATCATTGATCCAGGATCTGCTGTTGGAATAATGGAAGCCTTCAAAAAGGAACATCCAGATGCCAATATTACAGCTACCTTTTTTATAAATGGAGGATATTTTAGTCAACCAGAATACAATGAAAAAATTTTAAGATGGTTAATCGATAATGGATATGATGTTGGAAACCATACATTAAACCATGCCGACTTAACAACAACAACGTATGAAGAAACAGAAGAACAAGTTGGTTATATGTATGAATTACTAGAAGATGTGATTCCAGGTGAATATGTCAATATCGTGGCATTACCATATGGATCTCCATATGACTATAATGCGGACAATATGAAAGCTGTATATACAGCTACATATAATGGCAAAACCTACACAACAAAAGCAGCAATGCAGGTAGCATGGAAGCCAAATGAATCACCATTCTCTACTGATTATCAATCGGATTTTATTAAACGATGCAGAGCTTATGACAACAACGGAGAAAATTTTGATATTACCTATAACTTTAATATTTTAGAAACAAATCGATATATTAGTGATGGTGATCCTGATACAATTGTTGTTCCTGAGACTGAAAAAGATTATATCGGGCAAACGTATGATAAAGAAGTAAAGACATATTAAAAGAGAGTTTACACTCTCTTTTATTTATCTAAATCTTTTAAAATGGATTCAATCTTGTTTCCTTGTTGAAGGCTTGTATCTTGAATAAAGATTAAATCAGGCATTTTACGTATTTTTATACGTTTCGCTAAAGTAGAACGAATATAACCTTTTGAACGAGCTAATATTTTCATTCCAGCATCATTTCTTTCTTGTTTACCTAAAAAAGTAACGTATACTTTTGCCATGCTTAAATCATGGCTGCATTGTACATCTGTTACCGTCACAAAACCTAACTTAGGATCTTTCATATCAAATTGAAGAATGTTTGAAATTTCTCTTTGTAGGATCATATCCATTCTTTCATTTTTAATTGATGGCATACTACACTTCCTGATCTTCGTATAATTCTAAAATATCTTCTACTTTGATATCGTTAAAGTTCGCAATCGTCATTCCACATTCAAATCCCTGACTAACTTCTTTTACATCATTTTCAAAACGACGTAAGGAACCTAAAACACCATCATAAATAACAATTCCATCACGAATTAAACGAACTTTCGCATCACGACGAGCAACACCGTCAGTGACCATACATCCAGCAATGGTTCCAACTTTAGAAACTTTATATGTTTGACGAACTTCTGCTTGTCCAATGACAACTTCTTCATAGACAGGCGCTAACATACCTTTCATTGCAGCTTCTAATTCTTCTAATGCTTTATAGATAATATTGTGCAAACGAATTTCAACGCCATCTTCTTCTGCTTTTTTACGAACAGCAGCTGTAGGACGAATGTTGAATCCATAAATAATCGCATTTGATGCAGTAGCTAACATAACATCCGATTCAGTAATGGTACCAACCGTTGAACGAATGACATTAATACGTACATTTTCTACTTCTAACTTTTCAAAAGAAGCTTTCAAAGCTTCAGCAGATCCTTGCACATCTGCCTTGACAAGGATATTAATTTCTTTTGTTTCACCTTCGTCAATGCGACGAGCCAAATCTTCTAAAGACATTGCACTTGATGCGTTACGATCTTTCAAAATTTGCTTTTCTAAACGTTGAGAAGCAATTTCCTGTGCTTTCTTATAGTTATCATAAGCCATAAATACATCCCCTGCTTTAGGAACATCATTTAAACCAATGATTTCTACTGGCATACTTGGCGTAGCAACTTTTATTTCCATTCCCTTATCATTTGTCATCTTACGAATACGACCATAAGATGTACCAACAACAATACTGTCACCTGTATGTAAGGTTCCACGTTGTACAAGCAAAGTAGCTACTGGTCCACGACCCTTATCCAATTTAGCTTCAACTACAGTACCATTTGATAATTTGTTTGGATTTGCTTTTAACTCCTGCATATCCGCAACAAGAATAATCGTCTCAAGTAAGTCACTGACACCCATTCCAGTTTTGGCAGAAATTGGTTGGAAAATAGTATCTCCTCCCCATTCTTCAGGCATCACTCCATTATTTGCCATATCATTCATGACACGATCAGGATTAGCCCCTGGTTTATCCATCTTATTGACAGCAACAATAATAGGAACACCCGCTGCTTTGGCGTGGTCAATAGACTCTTTTGTTTGTGGCATCACTCCATCATCAGCAGCAACCACAATAACAACTATATCGGTAACTTGTGCACCACGAGCACGCATTGCGGTAAAAGCTTCATGTCCAGGTGTATCAAGGAAAGTGATTTTTCTTCCTTTTGTAGATACCTGATAAGCACCAATATGCTGCGTAATACCACCGAATTCACCACTTGTTACATTGGTTTTACGAATCGTATCCAGTAATGTTGTTTTCCCATGGTCAACATGTCCCATGATGGTAACAACAGGTGGACGTGGTTCTAAATCTTCTTCTTTTTCTTCAATGGCTTCGATTTGTTCTTCAATATTGTCTTCTTCAATTATGACTTCTTTATGAACTTCTACGCCAAATTCCATACAAATCAATTCAATATCTTCATCACTTAAAACTGTGTTAATAGTCGACATATTTCCCATCATAAATAAGAATTTAATAATCTGAGAACTATTTTTCTTCATTAATTTGGCTAATTCACCAACAGTTAAAGTATCTGAATAAGTAATCTCTTTAACTACTTCTTCTTTTTTCTGTGGTTGAAAATTCTTATTCTGAGGTTTACGATTAGGCTTTTTATTTCTATTTTTGTTGTTTTGAGCCATAAAATCACCTATCCTTTCATTTCATCTATAATTGCTTTTGAAAAACCATCATCCAAAATCGCTAAGGATTGAATTGGATTTTTAGATATTTCAAAGAATATCGTATCTTTTACTTCATAAATTGGAATCTGATAAAAACTACATTTATCGTTTAATTTTTTCTTACGATTATTTCCACAAGAAAAGGCATACAATACAACTTTTGCACTACTATTCTGAATCGAAGGAATCAATTGAGATCCATAAGCAACCTTGCCAGAACGAATAGCCATCTGGCATAAAGACACGACTCTTTTACTTTGCACAAAGATTCTCTAACTCTTCATAAATGCTGGAAGGTACTTCAACTTCTAAAGCACGATCTAAAGCATGATTCTTTTTCGCAAGCTGGATTGTATCACTCTTTAATTGAACGTATGCACCATGTCCATTCTTTTTTCCAGTTGGATCCACTTCAATGTTTCCTTCTGGTGTACGAACAACACGGATCAATTCTTTCTTAGGGAAACGTTCTTGCGTAACAACGCATTTTCTCATTGGAATCTTACGCATAAACCCTCTTAATCGTAATACTCATCGTATTCTTCGTAGTCGATATCTTCATCCCAAGTTTCATCATCCTCATACTCTTCTTCAATTTCAGCTAATTCTTCTTCTGTATAAATTGGCTTCATTTCTTCAAATTGAGGTTTTACTATTTCTTCTTTTACTTCTTCAACAATCGTTTCTTCTTTTACTTTTTCTTTCTTTACAGGTTTTTCAACTTGTTCTGCTTTATTAGAAGCATCTGCAAAGTTTTCGAATTTAGATGTGTATTCTTTTACTTCAGGAATAGCTTTTTCTTTACGTTTTTCTTTAGCGATACGTGCTGCTTCTTCCATTTCATCTAATTCTTTCTCTTTTTCATAAAGAGTTTCTGTTCCAGATGGCATTTCTGGTTCCTCTAAAATAGTTTCTGGTTCATCATCGTAATCGAAATCAATATCTTCAACACTTTCAATTTCAGATTCAGTTTGCTTCAATTCTTCAATACGTTGTTGTTGTTTAAATGCACGCTCTTTTGCCTTTTTAGCTTCATATTCTTCTTGCATTTCTTTGGCAATAGTTTGATAATCAACACCTGCTTCTTCCATTTCGGATTGAGATTTAATATCAATCTTACGATTTGAAAGCTTAACAGCTAAACGAGCATTTTTTCCTTTTTTACCAATTGCTAAAGACAATTGATTATCTGGAACCACAACTATTAAACCATCTTTTACTTCAGGATTTGGAATAACCGCCATACCTTCACTTGGACTCAAAGCATTGGCAATTAATTCAGAAATATTGTCTGACCATTCAAAAATATCAATCTTTTCTCCATGTAATTCATTGATAATTGTTTGTACACGCGAACCACGAGGTCCAATACATGCTCCAATTGGATCAATATTTTCATTATGAGAATAGACTGCAATTTTACATCTTTCTCCCGCATCACGAGCAATTGCTTTAATTTCGATAATTCCATTGTAGATTTCAGGAACTTCTCTTTCGAATAAACGACGAACAAATACAGGAGTAGAACGAGATACTAATACTTGTGCTCCTTTTGTTTCTTTGTTTACTTCCGTAATAATAACTAAAATCTTTTGTCCTTCTACATATGTTTCAGTAGGGATTTGTTGAGACTTTTTCATCATTGCTAAAGTCTTACCGATATTAACTAAAACAAATTTTTCTTCAACGGTTTCAATTGTTCCTAGAACCATTTCATCAACTTTGTCACAATATTCTTCGTATACCAACTGTTTTTCAGCCTCACGAATTTTTTGTTTCATGACATTCTTGGCAAGACCAACTGCAGCACGATCAAATTCTTTAAAGTCAACGACCTCTTCATCAACCATGTCACCTAAATTTAAATCTTTATTCAATTTTTGTGCATCTTCTAAAGAAATTTCTAATTCATCGTCTTCTACTTCTTCTACAACCATTCTTTCGTGATAAATATGAATATTACCATCCACAATATCAACTCTAACTAAAGCATCAGGAATTTCAATTTGTTTCTTATATGCTTTTGCTAAAGCTTCTTTTAAAGCATCTTCAACAATTTCTTTTGTAAGCTGACGTCCATCTTCAACATTCTGCAGAGCAGTTGTTAAATTTTCTACTTTTAATTTCATTTTCTTCTCCTTATATTTTTACTGTCGTCATAATTAAAGCAATATTTTCTTTATCAATAATTGCTTTTTTCGTTCTTGTTTTATCTTTGTAGGACACTACTATTTCTGTTTCATTTACTTCTAGTAAATCTCCAATAACCTGATCAAGTCCGTTTTTGGGATTCTTAAACTTCACATAGACATAAGAACCAATCGCATTTTTCATTTGTTGTTCTGTTTTTAATTCCCTTTCCGCACCAGGTGAACAGACTTCTAACATATATTCTTTTCCATACCAGTCTTTCTCATCCAATAGAGAACTAATTCCATCAGAGCATAAAGCACAGGTATCCAAATCAATAACACCATCTAACTTATCAATTGAAATTCTTAGAAGTGGTGGATTTTGATTTGTTAACCACTCAAGTTCATATAAAGAACAATTATTTTGACTTAAGTATTCTTCTATCCAACTTTTTAAGTTATCCATTTTTTCTCCTTTTTTCCATAAATAAGGAGTGGTTTTACCCACTCCTTTGATTTATAACGTCTATAATTTACCATAAAAAAGGACTTTATTCAAGCCCTATTTATTCTCTTCTAATTCAATATTACGCAAGATAATTGTTTGAATTAATTCAGCTGCTAATTTTGGATCATCATTGCAGACAATATATTTATAGTTTCCAACTAACTTTAATTCCTTTTCTGCTTTCGCCAATCGCTCTTGAATAATTTCTTCTGGTTCTGTACTGCGCCCACGAATTCTTCTTTCTAACTCATCCATTGAAGGTGGGATAATGAAGATACTAATCGCATCAGGACATTTTTCTGAAACTTGTTGTGCTCCCTGTACTTCTATTTCTAAAAGTACATTCTTTCCTTCATCACGTAAACGATTCACTTCAAATAACGGTGTACCATAATAATTCCCAACAAATTGAGCATATTCTAATAATTCACCTTGCTCAATTGATTTTTCAAATTCCTCTTTAGAAACAAAATAATAATCTTTCCCGTCTACTTCCCCGTTTCTTGGTTTACGAGTAGTCATAGATGTAGAATAAGTTAAATTCAAACGAGGATCTGTTTCAAAATATTTTCGAATGGTTCCCTTACCAACACCACTTGGTCCACTGATTATGATTAATAAGCCTCTATTCATAAGCGTTCTCCCTTTTTTTATATTCTACAAGTCCATTCTCACACTGTCAAAGGCTTTTTGAATATGTTAGAATGTTATTCATGGAGGAATACTATGGCATTAGATGGTTTACTTTTACACACAATCACAAATCAACTTCAAGACTATTGTCCTGGTAAAATTGGCAAGATACAAAATGTCAGTGATGAAGAAATTTTATTACATATTCATCATTCACAATTACGAAATCAAAAGCTAATATTAAATGTACACTCAAATACAAATCGTATCTTTATTACCAATCAATCTCAAACCATCCAACAATCACCTAGTAATTTTGTGATGGTATTAAGAAAAAACCTTTCACAAGGTATGGTAACATCAATTGAACAAATGGGCTATGATCGTATTCTTTGCATTTCTATCACAAACCGCAATGAATTTTCTGATTTAGTACAATTAAAGTTATATGTAGAACTAATGGGTAAATATGCCAATATTGTTTTAGTAAATGAGCAAAATATTATAATTGATGCTTTAAAAAGAATCCCCGTTTATGAAAACTCAAAACGAACGATTCATCCAGGTGCCATGTATACTTTACCAGACCCTGGAAATAAAATGAATCCAACCAATGTATCGAATTTAGATATGGACAGTAGTTTTGTTCAACAAATATATGGATTTTCACCTATTTTGTCGAATGAATTTCAATATAGAATAAAGCAAGGAATGAACTACAATGATATCTTAAATGAATGCTTTCAATCCAATACATTGTATGTCTACCAAAAAGATTATCATTGCATTGAACTAACACATCTTCATCAACAAGCACAAACCTATCCATTAATGATTGGACTCGATCAATTATATAAAGAAAACGAACAAAAAATTCGTATTAAAGAACAATGTGGTGATGTCATAAGAACCGTTGATAAAGAATTAAACAAATCATTAAAGAAGCTTCCAAAACTTGAAAAAAGTTTACAGGATTCAAAAGATTATAAAAAATATCAAGAATACGGTGATCTTTTATTTGCTTATATGTATGATACAAAAAAAGAAAAAGAAGTGATTCTTCCTTCCTTTGAGACAAATGAAGAGATTCATATTCCCATTGATATGCGTTATGATTTAAAGGATAATGCCAATAAATATTATCAAAAATATCACAAACTAAAACGTTCGCAGTCTATTCTAAAACAACAAATTGAACAATGCAAAGAGGATATAGAATACTTTACTCAATTGAAAGAACAATTAACACATTGTCAAATAGATGATGCCTTAGAAATACGAGAAGAATTAATGAATCAAAGAATTCTATTTCAAAAAAATCAAAATATAAGACGTAAAAAGAATAAAAAGCCAAATGTTTTGCATTTACATTATTTAGATAGTGATATCTACATTGGAAAGAACAATATTCAAAATAACTATATTACCCATCAACTATCCAGAAAACAGGATATTTGGTTTCATGTTAAAGATTATCACGGAAGTCATGTTTTATTAAAAACAGAAAACATCAATGAGGAGTTAATACGAATGTGTGCAAATTTAGCGGCATATCATTCCAAAGGCAAACAATCAAGCAGTGTTCCTGTTGATTATTGTCCGATTTCTCAAATCAAAAAAGTTCCTGGTTCTAAAATTGGTTTCGTTACAATGAAATCATATAAAACCATATACATCGATCCAGATCCAGTTCAAATTGAACAATGGATAGAACAATATAAAAAAAATAGCTGATTTTGTTGAACACAATCTCAGCTATTTTTAATTTAACTAATTATTCATAAGTATTTGTTTCAAGTTCTGTAGAATACCACCAATTTCCTGTAATTTCGACATCTTCATTAACTACATAATAAGGGTTATCTTCTTGGTCATATTCTATGCAAGATTCTGGAACTTCCCAACCTTCAAAAACATATTGTCCTGTATCACTTCCTACTGAATATCCTTCCTCATATGTTGTATCCAAATTAAAGGTATCGCCTTTTTCATATTCATTTGAATCAACTGGAACGGAAACACTATCAGGAATTTCTCCAGTGAATTTATAAGTAATTTGATATCCTTTCTCTTTATAATTCCAAGATCCTGTTAAGGTGATATTTGAAGTTCCAAATGTTCCTGAAGTTGAACTCCAACCAGAGAAAGTCCATGTTCCAATCACATTGCCGTCATCATCTTTTTCATATATAATACTTGAACTTGTATAAGTTGAATCGGTCGTATATGTAGAGCCTTCAAAATAGCTCTTTGTATCTGTTGGAAGTGTTACATCTTCTGGTGCTGTTTCACCCCAGTCATATGCTAAAGTATAAGTATCCGCCTCCTGGAATGTCCATTTTCCTACAATCCGCTGATTACTCGTTCTAAATGTTCCAGATGATGGTACCCAACCATCAAAGACCCATTTACCAATTACATTGCCTTCCTCATCTGTAGCAGGCTCAGTATATCCACGATAATATTTCGTATCAGCCGTATAGTCGGATCCAGAGTAATATTTTGTCGTATCAACAGGTAAAATTAATGAATCCGGTAACTTTAAGTTATATCCATACTTCACCAAATCCTGCTCATCAGCTATCCCCCAGCTGTAAATTAAGCTATAAGTTTCTGCTTCTTCATATCTCCAACTTCCTGTTAATGAGATATCTGAATTTCCAAAGGTACCAGAAGCAGGACTCCAGCCAGAGAAATGCCATGTTCCAATCACAAACCCATCTTCATTTTTCACATCAATCGTACTCCATGAAGTATATCTTGTATCCGCTGTATAAGAATCACCATAATAATAGGCGTTTGAATCTGTTGGAAGCGTCACACCACCAGGCACATTACTTCCCCAATTATAAGATAAATGATAGAGAGTGGATGCCATATATGTCCAATGACCAGTTAATGTGATATCCGAATCGCTAAATGTTCCAGAAGTTTGGTTCCAACCAGAAAAAGACCATATACCTACTACGTTTCCATAAACATCTTTTGCCTGAATAGTCGTTTTTGAGGTATATGTAGAATTCGCAATAAAGGAATCACCATAATAATATGTATTCGAATCAATTGGTAACGAAACGCCAGACGGAACATTACTTCCCCAATTATAAGTTAAGTGATAAGCCTTAGCTCCTTTATAAGTCCATTTTCCTTTTAAAGTAATATCCTTATCCTTAATCGTTCCAGAAGTCTGATTCCATCCTGAGAATGACCATATACCAATCACATCACCATTCTTATCTTTTACTTGAATAGTCGTTTCTGATGTATAGGTATCATCAGCAGTAAAGGAATAACCTGGATAATAATCCTTAGTATCTTTAGGTAAAGTAACACCTTCCGGTACATCATCACCCCAGTCATAAGTAATATTATGCCATTCCGTATAATATTTCCATGTTCCGCTAAAATCTATATTAGTATGATTATAGTCTAAAGCAAATTCTTTAGGATTCGGACTCCAACCGCTGAATACAAAACGTCCTATCTCATTATTATCCTCATCATATTGACTTACAAAGTCATCTTGATCATACAAGTATTCTGACTTAGAAAGTTTCCAATAACATTGTGCACCATCTGTTGTAAAAGTAATAGTACCAGGAAGTTTTGTACTTTTTGGAAGAGATAGGTCTTCAGAATCTACTGTCCAATTAAATTTTATATTATAGGTATAGTTTTCATCCTGAGGACTACCACAACCTTCGCCTGTTACAAAGATGAAAGCGAAACAGATTAAGAAAAATTTCACCAAATAATTACTGAACCATTTTGATTTAATCGATTTGAAATCCATTTTGCATCCTCCTTCTGTATACAAATGAAATTATACTGATGATAAAAACAATAATGCTAATAAATTGAGATGTAGAAAACATACCAATCATTCCCCTTTCTGGATCACCACGATAATATTCGAGTATAAATCGAATAATACTATAAAAGAATCCATAAACTTCTGGAATAAATTTTCTATACCTTGAATGATAAAGCTTGTACAATCCAATAAAAATAAGTAAAGCAGCAACCATTTCTGCTAATTGACTTGGAAATAAAGGAATATTAGATGGGGCTTTGACTCCATTTGGAAAAACAATAGAAAAAGGACCATCATACGCCTTTCCATAACAACATCCATTCAAAAAACAACCAATCCTACCAAACGCATTAAATAATGGCATAGGAATCAAGCCAATATAAGCGTATCTCTTATCCATTTTATATAAATAACTGATTAGAAATACACAGAATACAGTTGCAATTTGAGCTCCATATAATACATATCCTTTTGAAAAAAATGACATAAGGTGTAAGGATAGAAGATCATTCCATGCATTTCCATTGTAATTAACTAGACAATAAAGAATCTTTGAACCAGTAACACTAAAAATAACCATCCAGAATTCCATAATAAGCATTTTCTCTTTATCTAGATTTTCTTTTTTTACTAAATGCATATGGCAAAAATAGACTGCTAAAAGGCCAAACATGCGCATCAGACCATAGCTATTAACAGATAATCCAAATAATGAAATTTCCGGATACATTAAATCTCCTCTTTCAGTGTATAAAAGTATAAATGATTAATCTATTTCTTTCTATTATTTTTTAGAGACAATTTAAAGCAGAGACTCAATCATTCATTAAATAACATTCATAAATAAAATATGGAATCCCTTTTTATTAACTAAAACATTGTAATGTTTATTTGTCAATCTCAAAAAAATTTCTAATAAAAATAAAGTAGAGGTACTTGCCTCTACTTTATTAATTGAATTACATCCCTATTTTTATATAAGAAATTACATCCATCTTCTGTTACAGAAACCGTTTCTTCGACATAATATACATACTTGTCAACCTTTACATTCAGTTCCAATGCATAACAAGTATTATTGCTGACAAGAACATCTCCTTTTACTGGAATTTCTTCTTGTTGAGAATACAGACCAATATAAGGTCCTGGACCATGTCCATACATGTTACAAGGATGAGAATATAATGTCGCATCAATTCCTTCTTTCAAAGCTTGTTTTTTAGAAAGCGTAAAGACTTCATTTCCGCTATTTCCTTCGACTAAATAAGAACGAACAATGTCTTGAAAACGATTAGCGACTTTCATACCATCCGCCATCCATGTTGGAATCTGAGTTTCTCCATCCTTACAAACGTAACCTAAGCGTTGGGTATCCGTACACATATTTAAATAAGTAATTCCAAAATCACAGTGAAGTAAATCACCTTTTTCAATAACACAGTGTTCCATTCGTGAACTAGTTCCATTTTCTCTTTGTAGATCCATTGTTGGTTCAAACCAGTATTTTAAGCCTAATTTATTCACTTCTTCTTTCATGTACCATACTAAATCATCTGTTGTTGTAACACCAGGTGTAATCACATCTAATGTATACATACTTTCCATAATAGAATGAGCAACTTCCATTACTTCAGGCATGTATTTTAATTCCGTTGGTGTTCTTAATTCAATAAACTTCATAGCTAAATAATCATCACTAATCATGCGATTTAGCCATTTAGAACTTAACTTATTCATAAATTCTGTATACAATCCCATACTTAAACCATCACAAACAGCAAAATTGCTGGAAACATTAATCGCAATGGTTTGAGGATCGTGTTTCTTTAGCAAACGATTTAAAGCTTCCATTTGATCTTCTTTGCCAAAATGCCAATATGGTTCATAATACTTTTCTAAGTCTTCATCAGGCATACTTAATGAATAACGATGAACATAATCATCTTCTTTCACAAAAACAAACATTGTGATTCTTCGAGCAGTTGGATAATTTGGTGGAACCATCGCTTTAAAGGTCGGATCTTCATTGTATTCTTTACTTGCGACAATCCACATATCTGCCTGACTTTCAAACATAACTTGTGGCAAAATGATATTTAATCGTTCCTGTAAACATCTTTCTTGAATTTGGTATTGCTCTTTTAATGATCGAATTTTCATAATAATTTCTCCTGTATAAAAAAAACCACTTAAATTGTAACACAATTCAGTGGTTTTATTCCCTATTCTATTTAAGATTTCGAATTATTCGAAATAAGCTCTTGTTAAGTCGTAGTGACCTTCTGGTGAGCAAACCATACCTTTAATGCTGCTCTTAACTAACATTGGATCAGCATAACCAATTAATGGTACGATGTAAGCTTGGTCTTCAACTAAGTACTTTTCAGCTTCTCCTAATTTCTCTAAACGTTTAGCAGAATCTGTTTCAGCATTAGCTGCATCGATCATTGCTTCATAAGTAGCATCATCAGTTAAGTTACCAGCAGTATCAGCACCATATAACATTTCTAAGTATGTCATTGGATCGAAGTAGTCAGCTGACATAGCATGACGGAACATTTCTCCATCACCAGCATCACGAGCATCGAAGAATGTAGATTTTTCTGTTGAAGTACACTTTAAGTCAATGTAGATTTCTTTTAAGTTAGCTTGTAATACTTGAGCAATTGATTTATGCATTGCAGTATCATTGTACTTGTATTCAATTGTTAACATGTTATCTGCAGAATATCCTTTAGATTCCATGATTGCTTTTGCAGCATCAACATCATATTTAGTTTCATCACCAGTTTCTTCACGGAAGTCACCATTAGCACCTGGAATACCACTAGGTACATATCCATATAATGCATAAGCAGCTTCACCATATCCAGAAGCAGTAGCTACTTCATCACGGTTAATAGCCCATGAAATAGCGTGACGAATATCAACATCTTTTAATGCTTTTAATCCTTCAGTTGATTCATCGTTTTCATTACCACAGTTTAATAAAATGTAGTAGTTACATACAAATGGATCAATTGTATAAGCTTGTGCACTTAAATCATCATCAGCATAAACTGTTTCAGCATTAACTAATGTAGCGATATCAATTTGATCAGATTGGAAAGCAGAAACTTCAGAATCTGCATCTGTCATGATTGTATATTCAATACCATCTAATTTAACTTCATCAGCTTCATAGTATTCAGTAGATTTTGCTAAAGTAACACCAGCTTGATAATCAACAGATGTAGCAGTGAAAGCACCATTTACAGCATAATTTGTACCTTTAGCCCATGAATCATCTAATGGATCTGAACCAACAACATCTTCACGAACTGGGTAGAATACATTACTTACTAATAAAGCAGTAAAGTAAGGAACACGTTTAGCTAATGTAATTTGGATAGTGTTGTCATCAACAGCTACAGCACCAAATGATTCATCCATTTTAGAGAATGCATCTGGATCACCAGCACCATCAACAGCACCAGCAATGTATTTAGTAATAAACATTGAATAGTAAGCATCAGCAGTACCAATAGCAGCAGCACGTTTCCAAGCATATACGAAATCGCTAGCTTTTACAGCTTCACCATCAGACCATTTAGCTCCTTCTTTAATTTTGATAGTATAAGTTAAACCATCATCACTAACTTCTGGCATATCTTCTGCTAATACAGCAGCCGTATTACCATCGGAATCCAATTTGTATAATCCTTCATACATTTCAGCTAAGATATTAGCATCGATAGAAGCATCTACTTTAGCAGGGTCTAAAGTATTGATATCTCCACCTAAAGCAACACGCATTGTATTGCTAGATGAACTAGATGATCCACATCCTACTAACATAGAAGCAGCTAAAGCAATACTAACAGCTCCCGTTAATAATTTTTTCATTTCTTTTTCTCTCCTTGTTTTAATCGTCAAATAAGTGACATGCAACTTGGCGATCCCCGACTTGTTTTAATACAGGTTTTTCTGTTGCACATTTATCCATCACTTTTGGACAACGTGTTCTAAAGACGCATCCAGAAGGTGGATTGATTGGACTAGGAAGTTCTCCTTCCAGTACAATTCTTTGTCTTTCTCTTGCCGTTTTAGGATCTGGAATAGGAACAGATGATAATAAGGCTTGAGTATAAGGATGCATAGGTTGACGATATAAAGGTTCTGCATCCCCTATTTCGACTAAATTTCCTAAATACATAACACCAATACGATCTGAAATATGTTTAACCATACTCAAATCATGGGCAATAAATAAGTAAGAAATTCCCATCTCTTTTTGTAACTGTTCAAGAAGGTTAATAACCTGTGCTTGAATCGAAACGTCCAAAGCAGAGATTGGTTCGTCACAAACAATAAATTTAGGATTCAAAGCCAACGTTCTGGCAATTCCAATACGTTGTCTTTGACCACCAGAGAATTCATGAGGATAACGACGAATGTGGTCTGGTTTTAAACCAACAATTTCCAACAATTCACGAACTCTTTCTTCTCTTTCTTCTTTTGTACCAATTTCATGAATATCCATTGGTTCACGAATAATTTCACCAACCGTCATACGAGGATTTAAACTAGCGTATGGATCCTGGAAAATCATTTGTACATTACGTTTAAAGGATTTTAAATCTTCTCCTTTTAATGTGGTAATATCCACACCATCATATAAAATTTGTCCACCAGTGATTTTGTTGATTTTAACAATAGCACGACCCGTTGTTGATTTACCGCATCCAGATTCACCAACAAGTCCAAATGTTTCATTTTCATAAACTGTAAGAGTTAATCCATCTACAGCCTTTACAGGTGGAACTTTGTGGAAAACACCATGACCACCAAAATAAACTTTTAAATCTTTAATCTCTAAAATAGGTTTAGCCATATTCTATTCCCCCTTCTTTTGTGCTAGTGGATGAGCTAGCCAACAAGAACAAACATGAGTATCAGAATATTGTTTTTGTTCAGGCATGTACATCTTACAAACTTTCATTGCATGTTCACAACGATCCGCAAATGGACAAGTTTCTGTAATATTTAATAAATCAGGAGGTGAACCAGGAATTGGATGTAACTCCTTCTTTTCTTTTTCTTCTGGGTTAGAAATGCATGATAATAAACCTTTTGTATAAGGATGTTTTGGATCATAGAAAATTTCATCAGCTGTTCCACTTTCTACAACTTTACCACCATACATAATATTAATACGATCACAAATGCTGGCAACAACACCTAAGTCATGGGTAATCATGATAATACCAGAATCTAATTCATCTTTTAAATGAGCAATTAAGTCCAATACTTGTGCTTGGATAGTAACATCCAATGCAGTTGTTGGTTCATCCGCAATAATAATCTTTGGATTGCAAGCTAATGCCATTGCGATAATGATACGTTGACGCATACCACCAGAGAATTCAAATGGATATTTTTGCATACGAATTTCAGGAGAAGGAATTCCAACCTTTCTCATTAATTCGATTGCTCTTTTTTCCGCTTCAGCTTTTGAAATATCATTGTGATTTAAAATTGGTTCAACTAATTGCGTTCCAATTTTTAATACAGGGTTTAAGAAAGTCATTGGATCCTGAAAAATCATTGCCATATCGTTTCCACGAATCTTTGACATCTTATCTTCATATTCTTTATCACTATAGTTTTTAGGTGAAATATCTTGTCCATCAATAGAAATATCACCAGAAACGACCTTACCATTTCCGCTTAATAATCCCATTACAGAGAACATCGTTTGTGATTTACCAGAACCAGACTCACCAACAATACCTAATACTTCCCCACGTTCAACTTTAAAGGAAACATCACGAACAGCTCTAACAACACCATTCTCAGTTGCGAATTCAGTGGATAAGTGGTTTACTTCTAACATTGCCATACTCTTATCCTCCTACTTCTTCTTAGGGTCAAGGGCATCACCAAGACCATCACCAATAAAGTTCAAAGCCAACATCGTTAAACAAATCGCAAGAATTGGCCACATACATTCCAATGGACGAGTTGAAACTAAACTCTTTGCATCATTAGCCAGTGTTCCCCAGCTAGCTTGTGGAACAGATAAACCGATTCCTAAATAACCTAAAGTAGCTTCTGAGAAAATAGCACTAGGAACAAGCATTGTAAACTGAACAATAATGGGACCCATACTGTTAATAATTAAGTGTTTCATCAAAATACGACTCGGACTTGCACCCAATACAAAGGCAGCCAAAGAGAATTCTTGTTCTTTTAGCGTTAAAACCTGTGCACGTACTTGCCTGGCCATACCCATCCAACTGGAAATAGAAATACCTAATAAGATAGAAACCATGCTTGGCTCCATAACAACAACGATTAAGATAACATATAAAGTATCTGGAATAGAATACATACAGTCTACAATACGCATCATAATCATGTCAGTTTTTCCACCAACATATCCAGCAATACCACCATATAATACACCAACTACTAAAGCGATTAAGGCAGCAATTACACCTACACTTAAAGAAATACGACCTCCACACATAACACGAACTAAAATATCACGTCCGAATTTATCAGTTCCCATTAAATGTTGTAATGATGGGTTTTGTGAAGCATTGGCCATATCCTGTGCATCGTATGAATATGGTGATACTAAAGGAATAATAATACAACATAAAAGCATGACTACAAGGAATCCTAAACCAATTAAAGCTAATTTGTTTTGTTTGAAACGACCCCATGCATCTTGAAAGTATGTTTTACTTTCGTAAGCAATTTTTTCCGCGTTCTTGTCTGACTCATCTAAAAGTTCAAACATTTCAGGCGTTAAATTTAAGTTTTTATTTTCTTCACTCATCTTAACAACCTCCTATTTCAACTTAATACGTGGATCCACAAGAGCGGATAAAATATCAGACAATAAGTTAAATGTAATGATAATAATTCCCAAGAAAATTGTTACACCCATAATAACTGTATAGTCACGGTCGGTAACACACGTAATGAATGTTTTACCAATTCCAGGAATTGAGAATGCATTTTCAATAACGAAAGAACCTGTTAAAAGAAAAGCAAACATAGGTCCACAATAAGTAATAACTGGTAACATCGCATTCTTTAAAGCATGTTTTATGATAACTTTACGATAAGGTGTACCTTTTGAACGAGCCAGAATAATATAATCCTGTTTCATTACTTCCATAAGACTACTACGCGTTAAACGACAAATCATCGCAATTGGATACAATGATAATGAAATAGCCGGTAAAACATAGTTAGCTGGTTTTGTTAAGCCAACAAATGGTAAAAGTTTTAATTTTACACCAAATACAATGATCAACAACATGGCTATTAAGAAGGATGGTACAGATACACCAATTGTGGCAACGACCATACATAAGTTATTGATCCATTTTTTCTTCGAAAGTGCCGCGGCCGCGCCGAGCGATATTCCACAGACAACTGCAATCACAAAGGCAACACATCCTAATTTTGCTGTTGTAGGGAAACCATTGCTGATGTAATACCAAACAGTATTACCATTATGTACCATACTTTCCCCTAAGTCTCCATGTGCTAAATCCGACATATAAAGCACATACTGTTCAAAGACTGGCTTATCTAAATTATATTTTGCACGAGCAGCTGCCAAAGCCTCTGGGTTTTTGTACTTTTCAGCACTAAACGGAGAACCAGGCGTAACCTTCATTAAGAAGAATGTAGCTGTAGCAAGTACAAACAATGTAATAAATCCAATCAGAACACGTTTTACTACATACTTAAACATAAAACTCTTCCTTCCATTAATATATTTCTTATTATACAAAATGAACAAAAAACACTCAATTATTTTTGAAAAAAACTGTCAATTTGTGTCAATATCTTGCGAAAATGTCCTAAAATAATCTAATTATGAGCGGGAAATAA
>R14__coassemble_176_pt1 | contig 53113 bp, 53 predicted proteins | sample R14__metabat2_low_PE_009 | metagenome-assembled genome bin R14 | reverse complement strand
ATATAAAGTTTCTATTTTATAACTATTTTCCTTCAAAAATTTCTTTACTTCACCATCCACATTTGCTGCATAAATAGCGCTTCCTAAAAATACCATGTCGTAAGATTCTTCTAATGGATGACTTAAATCCAGTGCTTCTACGCCTAACGTATTAGCAATCGCAATCGCAATTAATTTTGTATGACCAGTTTTTGAATGATAACGTACAGCTATTTTCATTGTATCCTCCTATAAATTCATTTCCAATTGTACTGGGCAATGATCACTTCCATAAATATCAGTAAGTATTTTAGAATCAATTAATTTATCTTTCAATGATGGACTGATTAACCAATAATCAATTCTCCAACCCGCGTTTTTTTCTCTAGCATGGAAACGATAACTCCACCATGAATACTCTACTTTTTCTGGATATAAAGTTCGATAGGTGTCCAAATAATTAATTAAAAGATTCTTTTTAAAGCTATCTCTTTCTTCATCTGTAAATCCAGCATTTCTTCTATTTGTCTTTGGATTTTTAATGTCAATTTCTTCATTGGCAACATTAAAGTCTCCACATGCCATAACAGGTTTATCTAATGAGTTTAAGTAATTCGCAAAGACTTTATCCCAAACCATACGATATTCTAATCTTTTTAAACCATCCCCACTGTTTGGTGTATAAACCGTTACTACATAATAATCTTTATACTCTAGAGTAATCACTCTTCCTTCTTGATCATGTTCTTCTAAACCCATTCCATAACGAATAGATAATGGTTCTTCTTTACAGAAAATCATCGTTCCACTATACCCTTTCTTTACAGCACTATTGATGTATTGATAAGGATAGTATTCACAATCAACTTCAATTTGTTCTGGCTGTGCCTTTGTTTCTTGAATACAGAAAATATCAGCATCTAATGCATATAATATTTCCACAAAATCTTTATTTAACACAGCTCTTATTCCATTTACATTCCAAGATATTAATTTCATATTCTTATTCTATCACATGTAATAAAATAGTTTCACGACTTTAGATAAGTTTCTAACTCTTTAAATATTCAATCATATGATTCCAACCAGGTTTTGCTTCATTGACAAGAGGAAAGAATGGATAACAGTGATATAAACCTTTTCCAAGCTCTGAAATCACTTTTACTCCATCTCTTTCAAAGCTTCTTTTCACCACATTATATCCCGCATATAAACATTCATCCTGTCCAAAACATAAATAGACTTCTTCTAAACCCTTATAATTTCCTTTTTCAACCACACACATATATTCAGGAGTATCATCTGCCATCGTAAATCCTTTTGCAGTTTCCATATATTTCCAATCCATTAATATATCTTTTTTACTTAATTCTTTTGCCAGCTGTAAATCTTTAGGGTCTTGTATAAATGTTCCTGGAGAAGAAAGATACATTCCTTTAGGTTGAGGTATTCCTTCATTCATATAATTAATATGCGAACTCAGTGCAATTGCCAAAGCACCTCCAGAAGAACTTCCACATATTTTTATATTTTCTGGTTTGTATTCTTTTAATAAATCTTTATATAATCCATACAACATATCTAATGCTACTTTTCCAGATTAATCAATACATAATGGATAATAAGGGACAACTAAATCTTTGCCTATTTCTTTTGTGTTTTTTAAAGCTTTCTTTAAAGAAGCAGGACGTGGATATTTAATCATTCCTCCACCAATAATAAATAAAATAACTTTGTCTGATTTCTTTTTTTGTTTAAACCAGACGACATCACAATCCATAAACTTTTCTTTAGTGATAATTAAAGAATCATCTTTCAAATCTGGAATCTTAACATTAGCTGCTTCCTTTCGAGCTTGTTCTAATAATACATCACCCGATTGTAGAAACTTATTTTTATATCCAGATAATTTAATAATTCTTTTTAATACCTCAAACTTTATACTCATACTTTTCACCATATTCCTCTAAGGCTTGAATCGCCTTTTCAATTCCATTCTCTTTGTGCATCTTTTCTTGTACCATTTTGGCACCCTCATCATATTTTCCACTCATTAAATCTAGAATAGATGCTTCAATTTCTTTTTCCGTGCATAGTTTTTTACGAATATATAGACAAGCTGGTCCTGCTTTTAATTTATGTATTTGTTTTCCATAAAAATGTTGATCCATCGCTAGTGGTATGGCCAAAGATGGCTTTCCATAATATAAAGCCAACCCAACCGTTGTACATCCTCCATGATGAACAACCCCTCTTACATAAGGAAAAATGGCTTCATAGGGAATATTTCCTATAAAATGAATTCGATTTGTATTCATATGTGGTATTTCATCTGCCTGAATGATTGCTTTTATATTTAATTTCTGTATAACACGATACACTCTTTTTTGAAGCTCAATTAAATCTTTTGATACGGCTTTTTCACATTCCTCCATGAAATTAGGATTTTCTTTTTTTAATTTAAAGACTGCTGTTCCAAATTCCAGCCCTGTTTTCACATCTGTTACCAACCATTTCATGGCATGATTGGCATCTCCACTTAAATGACAATATATAATTCCTTTTTCCTCTATCAATGGTCTAAATTTTTCTTGAGCCAATATTTTAAAGGTATGTCCTCTTTTTATAAGTTCTACACCCAATTCACAAAGAGGAGCAATATCTCCTGTTGTTCCGACTGTTGTTGCGACAATAATCATACAATCACCTCAAAGTTAGTAAAACTAATTCAGCAGCAAAAAGAATAAATATGTACAAAAATAATGAATCTTTAATATATAATTAAATAAGAATTGAGGTAAACAGTATGAAAGATATCGTAATACGAGATGGATTAAAATTAGTAATTGATTATGAATATGTAAAAGATCCCATTGTGATTCTATCCCATGGATTTATGGGAGATATGGGATATAGTCAAACAAGCAGTTTTGTTCTATTAAAGAAAAGATTAAATGAAATAGGATTTTCAACTCTTCGCTTTGATTTTAATGGACATGGAAAATCCGATGGAAAACAAGAAGATATGACTGTATTAAATGAAATATCAGATTTATTTAAAATGATAGAATATGTACAAAATAAAGGACACAAAAGAATCTTTCTTTTAGGACATTCCCAAGGTGGTGTTGTCAGTAGTATGTGTGCCGGCTATATGAAAGATAAAATTGAAGGATTAATTATCATGTCAGCTGCCGCTGCTTTAAAAGATGATGCCATTCATGGAACCTGCATGGGAATTCAATATGATCCTTATCATGTACCTAATACAGTTAACTTACATGGATTCTATACATTAGGAAATGCCTATATACGAACAGCCCAGTTATTACCTATTTATGAAGTAGCTTCCCAGTTTGAAGGCCCTGTATGTATTATTCATGGATTAGAAGATGAAGTCGTTGATTATAAGTACTCTGAGAAATATCATTCTATTTATAAAAACAGTGAATTACATTTAATTGAAGGAGAAAATCATAACCTTAAAAATCATACAGATCTTTGTTTTGATTATGTTATTCATTTTTTAAAACCATTTATAAAATAAAAGAAGATAGATTTTTCTATCTTCTTATTCATTTTCAATAAATTCGAATTCAAAACCACCAAGTTCTACTGTATCACCATCTTGACATCCAGCCTCTCTTAAGGCTTTATCAATTCCAAGATAACGCATCTTATTGGCAAACATATAGAAGTCTTCTTCTGTGTTTAACTTCTTAATATCAAAAGTTCTTTCGACTTTAGGCCCAGATACACTCCAATAGCCATCCCCTAATTGCTCAATAATGATGTCTTTCTTCTTTTCTTCGAATTCATACATAACACCAGCATCGTTATTCATCTCATCCATAATTGGGAATGGATCGGTAGTTGCTAATAAATCCGCTGCTTTTCGAAGGACTGGGTCTAATCCTTCGTGGATAATTGTGATTGTTTCATAAACAGGAAGCTCAGGATAAGCTTCTTTAAAACGAGTCAAATTCTCTTGAGCGTTTTGTTCATCCATTTTATTGGCAACCACAATTTGTGGCCTTTCTAATAAACGAAGATTATAAGATTTTAATTCTTCATTAATCACTTTGTAATCTTCTACAGGGTCTCTTCCTTCTTCACCACCCATGTCAATCACATGGATAATAACACGACATCTTTCAATATGACGTAAGAATTGATGTCCCAATCCTTTTCCTTCACTTGCCCCTTCAATTAAGCCAGGTAAATCTGCTAATATAAAGCTTCTGCCATCTCCTGTTTGAACCACACCTACATTAGGTGCAATTGTTGTAAAGGGATAATCACCAATTTCTGGTTTAGCCCGTGATACCGCATCTAAAAATGTAGATTTTCCTACACTTGGAAATCCAACTAGACCAACATCTGCCAAAACTCTTAATTCTACAACCACATCATATTCTTGGCCTGCTTGACCATCTTCTGCGTATTTTGGAGCGGTATTAGAAGCAGAGCGGAAATGAAAATTTCCTCTTCCTCCTTTTCCACCTTTGGCAACAATTTGTTGCTGATGAGGTTGTGTTAAGTCAGCCAAAATTTGCCCTGTTTCCGCTAATTTCACAATGGTTCCTAATGGCACTTTGACAATTTTGTCCTCACCATCGGCTCCATGCATTTTTTTCGTCTTCCCATTTTCTCCAGGAGTTGCCTGTATTTTGCGATGATAACGCAAATCTAATAAAGTTGTCATACCTGGATCTGCTTCAAAGATGACGTTTCCACCTCTACCACCATCACCGCCAAAAGGTCCACCATAGGCAACATATTTTTCATGGCGAAAACTAACGACGCCATTCCCACCTTTACCAGCTTTTAAATGGACTTTTACTTGATCAACAAACATAGGTTTTCTCCTTTCTGTTAAAAAAATAGATCCCTAACGGGATCTAATCGTTGTTTCAATTATGCTTGTGGATAAACAGAAACCTTCTTTTTATCCTTACCAAGACGTTCATATTTAACAACACCGTCGACTAATGCAAACAATGTATCATCTCCACCACGTCCAACGTTAGTTCCTGGATGAATTTTTGTTCCTCGCTGACGGTAAATAATGCTTCCTGCATGACATGGTTGTCCATCAGCTAATTTAGCACCCAAACGTTTAGAAATAGAGTCACGACCGTTCTTAGTAGAACCAACTCCCTTTTTAGATGCGAAAAACTGAATATCTAATGTGAAACGCATGATTTACACCTCTTTCCTTATAATCGTAATATTTTCTGGGTAAGCTTCTTCCATTGTCTTATATTGAATAATCATAAAGTTCAATGTGTCTTGAAGCTCTTTTGAATTGTTTAAAACTTTTATCAGAATCTTATTTTCTCTTTGTTCCAGGCGAACATTGTTAGAAAAAATCTCATCCAATGCATTTAATGCACCGATTCCAATGGATGATGCGCCTGCACAAACTAAATCTTCACCCTTCTTAGCATATTTGGCATGGCCAGATATATGAATCGATAGGATTTGATCTTGTTGGTACAGTACTTCCACCTTCACCATAATTAAGCCTCGATAGCTGTTACTTTAATTTGAGTGTATGGTTGACGGTGTCCTTGTTTACGACGAGTAGAGCTCTTTTTAGCTTTGTATTTGATAATAGTAATTTTCTTACCTTTACCTTGTTTTTCTACAACACCAGTAACAGTAGCTCCTTCAACATAAGGTTTTCCAATTTTACCGTTAGCGAATAAAACTTTATCAAATGTAACAGTATCTCCTTCATTTACGTCTAATTTTTCAACATAAATAACGGCATCTTGTTCAACTTTGATTTGTTTTCCACCAGTTTCAATAATTGCGTACATATTCTGTCTCCTTTCTTTTGATTACTCGCCATTAAGGTGTGCATCGCAACTTATAACCTTTTCTGCGCGGTTGCTAGAGCGGAGTCTGCAACATATGTATTATAAGGGAAGTGCCAAGTAAAATCAAGGCGTTTTTTTCTTCTTTTATCATCGATAGCTAGAAGCAATAGTTTTATAAAAAACCCATTTCCCTTCCTTTTTGATCACTGCAATTTTCAATCGTAAATACCAGTTCCTTTTTCCTGTATGGTATATATCTGCTATGACCTTACTATCGCCTATAAGAATTCCTTTATCTTCTTGTAGATTCACATCCAAGTTTTCGCATTCTTGGCTATAGTAATTCATGGTACCATCTAAAATCGATTGAATGTATTCTGCTTTTGATTGCATCGAACCTGTCATATGAATCAATTGAAAGGCATCGTCCAATATATCATTTAATATCCGTTCATCTTTATTTATTAATCCCTTATAAAATAGTTTGTAAAGCTCATCCATATTTTTCACCATTTCAATTTTAGCACAAAAAAAGCCAGAAGTTATATTGCAGGGAAAAGAAACTTCTGACTCAATAAAAGACAGTCCTTCTCAGGACATTTATAGAATAAATCTCAAACCTAAATTGAACCTTAAAAAGATTTAATCTAATTCAATTACCTGATTGTATAAATCATAATATCGCCCATGTAAAGCTAATAAATTCTCATGATTTCCTTTTTCAATAATACGCCCATGTTCCAAAACCATGATGCAATCCGATTTACGAACGGTTGATAAACGATGAGCAATCACAAAAGTAGTACGATTCTTCATCAAGTTATCCAATCCTTTTTCAATTTGCCTTTCCGTGCGTGTATCTACTGAAGAAGTAGCTTCATCTAAAACAAGAATTGGTGCTTTTGAAAGAGCAGCACGAGCAATATTCAATAATTGTCGCTGTCCCTGTGATAAATTTGAACCATCATGTTCAAGATACGTATTGTATCCATTTTCTAAATGAGAAATGAAGGAATGTGCACAAGCAATCTTAGCTGCCTCTATCACTTCCATATCTGTTGCATCCATTCTTCCATAGCGAATGTTTTCCATAACTGTACCCGTAAATAAATGAGTGTCTTGTAAAACCATAGCGACATGTTCTCTTAGATAAGGACGATTGATTTCTTGAATTGACAGGCCATCTATTAAAATTTGTCCGGAATCAATATCATAGAATCGTGTTAATAAATTAGTAATGGTTGTTTTTCCGGCTCCTGTTGAGCCGACAAGGGCAATCTTTTGTCCACTATAAGCCTGTAGAGAAATAGAATGAAGAATTTCGTGTCCTTTTCGATAGCTAAAATTCACATTTTTTAACTCTACACCGCCTCTTATTTCTGGTTTTACACCAGAAACAACATCCTCTACTTGTTCATCCAAAACTTCAAATACCCTTTCTGCACCAGCTAATGCAGCAAAAACAGTATTCATCTGCATAGAAATTTCATTAATCGGACGATTAAATTGGCGAGTGTAATTAACAGATACAGTTAACCCTCCGATATCAAATCCCTGCACTACAACTAATATAGCTCCAACACATGCTGTAAGAGCGTAGCACATATTGCATAGTTGATGAGTGACAGGTCCCATAATTCCAGCTCTAAACTGTGCATGAATCTGGGCCTGACACAAACGGTCATTCAAGAATTCAAATTCTTCGCTGGCTACTTTTTCATGATTAAATATTTTTACTACTTTTGTTCCATTAATTGATTCTTGAGCAAAGCCATTTAACGTACCTAATGCATTCTGTTGGATAGTAAAGGCATCCTTTCCCATTTGAATGATCCATTTAGAAACATAAGTCAATAATGGTGTCATAACAATTGTAATAGAAGCAAGAATCCAGTTAGTATAAATCATAAGAATGATTGTTCCTGCAATGGTAATCATACCTGATACCATTTGAGATAAAGTGGTATTCAGCATTTCCCCAATTGTATCTACATCATTGGTAAAGCGTGACATAATATCACCTGAAATATGCCCATCAAAGTATGAAATAGGTAGTTCCTGTAACCTTTCATATAAATCCTTACGCATACGATGCAGCGACTTTTGTGATACTTGTAACATCAATCTTGCTTGTAGCCACTGCAAAAGAACCGTACTTCCATAGACCATAGCTAATATGCCCAATGCCATGAATAATCCTTGAATACGAATACTTGCATCTTTTCCATCATAGAAAATATATTCGTTAATAATTGGTCGCAGCATATAAGAGCCAGCTAAAGAAGTAATCGCAAAAAAGATTGAGCAAATTAAAGCAACAATTAATAATTTTCTTTCCTTTGACAGATATTGAAACAAGCGAAGAATGGTTTGTTTTGTGTTTTTCGGCTTTCCTTTACGAGTCATGGCTGCTTGACGATTGGCACGACCTGTCACATTCAATGTTTTCTTCTGTGAAGGTCCTTGAAAGTTTTCATATTTTCGTATTAAAGCCTGTTTCTTTTGTGCGTCCATTATGCTACCTCCTTATCTTTTTGAGAATAATAAATCTCTTGATAAGTAGGGCATGTTTTTAACAGTTCATCATGTCTTCCAATACCCATTACACAACCATTATCCATAACCACGATTGTATTAGCATCTTTTACAGTATCAATACGTTGTGCAATGATAATCTTTGTCATCCCGTGGATTTCAGACAAATACTTTCTTATTTTAGCATCCGTAGCTGTATCAACTGCACTCGTTGAATCATCCAGAATCAATATTTTAGGATTTTTCAATAAGGCTCTGGCAATGCACAATCTTTGTTTTTGACCGCCAGAAAGATTCGATGCACCTTGTTCTAGAATGGTTTGATATCCTTCTTCCATCTGATTGATAAAAGTATCTGCACAGGCCATATGGCATGCTTTTTGAATTTGTTCATCATTCGCATTCTCATTTCCCCACAATAAATTTTCTTTAATAGTTCCACTAAATAAAATATTATTCTGTAATACAACAGATACACTTTCTCTTAAATTGAACAAGGAATAATCTTTCACATTCACTCCATCAATCTTTACTTGTCCTGCATCCACATCATATAAGCGACTAATCAAAGAAATTAGAGTTGATTTACCTGAACCAGTTGATCCAATAATGCCGATAAAATCTGTCCCATTTAAATGCAGATTTATGTTATTGAGAACCCATTCTTGACTATTTTTAAAGTATTTGAAATAGACATTGTGAAATTCAATATCCCCTTTCTCAACTTTTTTATCTTTATATTTGGCATCTTTATCATTTAAAGAAACCTCGGCTTCCAAAACCTGTGAAATACGACGATCACTAGCTAATGCACGTGTTCCCTGTAAGAAAATATTGGCCAAAAAGTTTAGTGCATTCAAAATTTGCGTTAAATAAGTTATAAAGGCTGTTAAAGTTCCTATTTCCATATTTCCTATCATTATTTGTCTTCCAGCTACCCATACCACTGCTAAAGTCGCAACATTAATAGCCAAAGCAGATAATGGTTGAATCCAAATCATGGTTCTAAGAGCTTTTATGCACGAATCCATTAACGAATAGCTAATACTATCAAACTTTTTAATTTCATACTCTTCTTTTACAAATGATTTTATGACTCTTTCATTGGTGATACTTTCTTCAATGGTATTATTTAAAGAATCAATTTTCTGCTGCATGATTGTATATCGTGGAGAAGCAATTCTAATGATGATGGCAATTGCCAGTGCTAAAAAAGGAACTACCGAACTAATTATTTTCGCTAAATCAGGGTTTAGTTGGAAACTCATATAAATAGCTCCCACCAACATTACCGGGCTTCGAAAGAAGCCTCTTAATAAACTTTGGGTAAAAGTTTGAATTTGCGTGACATCATTGGTAATACGTGTGATTAAAGAACCAGTAGAAAAATCATCTATATTCGAAAAAGAAAATTCCTGAATTTTATGATATACATCTTTTCGCACACCTGCTGCCAAATGACTTGATCCCTTAATCGCAAAATAAGCACCTAATACACCAGTAATCAACATACCAATAGCAATAATAAACATATAAATTCCATTTTGGATGATGTAGTCGATTTTCCCAGTAGCGGCTCCAACATTAATGATATTGGCATTAATATAAGGCAAAATAAATTCACCAGAGGCTTCTAAAATCATAAAAATTGGTCCTAACACAAAACAATACCAATATTTTTTTATATACTCTTTGTACTTTTTCATAAATCTCCACCTTATTTTTTCACAAATCACATAAAAAAACAAAGGCAAAACCTTTGTTTTTATATCTCAATCCATTTCATACTATTTGCTAGAATTGATTGAGGTCGATCTTTTTTTCCAGAAATCACAACAATCGCATTTTGTATTATTTTTTCTTTTTCTTTTCTATATAGAAGAGGCATGATGGCTACATCCGTCTTGGCGTTTTCATCTTCAATAGACATAAAGCACATCCACTCATCTTTCTTTGTTTTATGTGTTCGATAACCCGTTACTTTCCCTATTACTTCTACATATCCTTCTTTATTTTCAAGATATCGAAGTGGTATACAACGAGGATATTGTTTTTCACGAATTTCTTTAACAGGATGCATGGTTAGATAAAATCCAAGGGCCTCAAATTCCAAATTAGAACGTGTCATCTTATTTTCTTGAATACGAGTAATAGAAGGGCTAGAAACAAGATCATAGTTTAAAAGGACACCTTGTTCTGTTTGTGTTGTGATGATGCCAGCATAGTTTAATACATCTGTCAAATTTTCAAGCATAGTTATGCGATTATAGCCTAAATCATCTAAAGCACCACCATTAATCAATGAGCGAATCAAGCTTTCACTCACCTTACATGTATATAAACGAATAACACAATCTAGATAATCTTTAAATTTGCCTTTTTCTCTTTCTTTCAAAATAGCAGGATACACACTCTTTCCAATGCCTTTGATTAGCTGCAAAGGCATACGAATCGATTCATCTTCAATTGCGTAATTGCCCATACTGTAGTTCACATGAGGTCCTAATACTTTTATGTTTCGACTTTGACATTCATAAATATATTCAGAGGTTTTCTTTTCAGTTCCAATCACACTGTCCAACAAGCACTGATAGAAATACAGTGGATAATTTGCTTTTAAGTATGCCATTTGATAGGCAATTAAGCCATAAGCATAACTATGTGATTTATTGAATCCATATTCAGCAAATTTTTCCATCATATCAAAAATCTCATTTGCTTGTTTCATCGAGCATTTATTTTGTAAGGCACCTTGTATAAATTGATTTTTAAAAGAATCCATGGTCTGTTTTTTTGACATTGCTTTTCGCAAAGAATCCGCTTGTGCCAAAGAAAAATTCCCAATCACCTGCGCTGTTTGCATAATTTGTTCTTGATAAATCATAATGCCATAAGTTTCTTTTAATATAGGTTTTAATTTTTCATGAATGTACACAACCTTAGATGGATCTTTTTTACGAGCAATGTATTCATCGATATTTTGCATAGGGCCTGGTCTGTAAAGTGCTAAAACCGCACAAATATCTTCAAAACAATTAGGCTCCATTTTTCTTAAAACTTGTTTGATTCCACTTGACTCCAACTGAAATACACCAATCGTGTCGCCTTTTGCCAATAATTGATACGTTTTAGAATCGTTTAGGGGAAGCTTTAAAACATTTAAAGATTTACCTTCTTCCTTTTCTAACAAAGACACAATTTGATGAATCGTTGTCAAATTTCGAAGCCCTAAAAAGTCCATTTTAATGAGTCCTAAATCCTCTAAATATTCTTTTGTATATTGCGTCGCAAAATTAGATGAATCAATTTGAACTAAAGGACATACATTTTCAATCGGCTGATTGCTTAAAACAATACCAGCAGCATGCACAGAAATATGACGTGGAAGTCCTTCTAATGGAAGGCAAGTTTGGAAAAGATCCTGATACTCTTTATCTCTATCTACTTCTCTTTTAAAAGCAGGTATTTCATTGTAAGCCTTCTTTAACGTCATATTCAATGTATTGCCTACTAGTTTTGTCAAAACATCGATTTTACGAGCAGACATTCCTTTGACTCTGGCTACATCACGTAATACTTGTTTTGCTTTTAAAGTATTAAAAGTGACAATATGACTCACTTTATCACTACCATATAAATTCTTTACATATTCAATCACTTCTTCTCGTCGATCATCTGGAAAATCCGTATCAATATCTGGCATGGATATACGATCTGGATTTAGAAAACGTTCAAACAACAAGTTATTTTCTATTGGATCAATGTGGGTAATTCCTAAACAATAAGATGCCAAAGAACCAGCAGCAGACCCACGACCAGGTCCAACCATAATATTCTGTGTACGTGCATATCGAATAAAGTCCCAGACAATCAAAAAATAATCTATAAAACCCATCGAATTGATGATATTTAATTCATAATCCAAACGTTTCGCATAGACTTCATTGTATTGATTATTTAATCTTTTCTTTAATCCCGCTTTACAAAGCTTAGTAAGATATGTTTTTGAGTCTATTCCTAATTTATTTTCAAAAACAGGCAAACTGCTTTTTTCTAGTGCCATTTGTACATTACACATAGAAGCAATAGAATCCGTTTGTTTTAAATCCTGCTCATCATACAACTTCATCATCTCTTCTTTAGTTCGCAAATAACGATCATTGACAACATCTAAGCTTTGATCATAAATATCGGTTTGTTTATCAATGGCTCTTAAAACTCTTAGTTTCTCATTATCTTTTTTTTCTTTATATAAAATACGAGATAAAGCAACTGTTTTTAATTCCATATCTTTTGTGATTTCTTTTAAATAGATATTCTGATTGCGATGATAACTTGAATCATTCATCGCAATTGACACATAAAAATCAGACCAGGATTGCTTACACATAGTCAAAAATTCAACTATTTTTTCATCTTGTCTATGTTCTATATATTCTCCTAAACTATCTTGATAATCACCTGCTGTTAAAACAACACAGTCTTGTGTGCAATCAACAAGTTCTTCAAAAGTTACAACTTTATCCCATGTCATTTTTAAAGAAGATAGATGATATAAACCCTGTAAACCTAAATCATTTTTTGCCAAAAAGACAAAATGATATTCACTCTCATCAAGCTGGATTTCAGTTTCTAATCCAATAATAGGATGGACTCCTTTTTTCTTGCAGTATTCCACAAACTGCATCGTTCCAAATAAACTATTATGATCGGTTAAACAAACATGACGAAAACCGAATTGAATAGAAGTATCAACAATTTCTTCAATTCGATTCGGTGATTCTAGTAATGAATAACAGCTTCTTGTATGTAAATGGTTCATAGGCTTATTATAATGAATTCTAATTTATTATTCCATATTTTCGCTCGTGAAAGGATAAGGACATATTTCTTTTACTTTATGACTCACATATTCACCTGTATTAGCCATAAATACAATTTCTTTATCCCCTTCAAACATCTCTGAAATTACCTGACGGCAGGCAAAACAACTCGGTCCGATTTTGTCTGAGTCACACATCACAAACATCTTTTCAAAATCATGAGGTTTATGTCCATCTGCAACAGCGCTAAAAATAGCGACTCTTTCCGCGCACATTGTCGCTCCATACGAAGCGTTTTCTATATTCACTCCTTTATATTCTTTTCCATCCTTGGTCTGCACAATACAGGCTACACGGAAGTGAGAATAAGGGGAATACGAATTATTTAATAACTGCAATAATTTTTCTTTCATAGCATCTCCTGTTAAAAAAAGCGTGAATTACTCACGCCTAATTTGATTAACGATATCCCAGTTTTTCGCATCGTTCATATTATCGATAACAGCATCACCAGCTCCGGTCTTTGTATACATCAAGTATACTTGACCTTCCGTTGTATGAGCATCATCCACCATGAAGTTATAGACATTGACTTCTAAGTCATACATCTTTGCATCTTCTGTATTAGTAAAGTAAGTTTCCATTGGGCAAATACTATAAACAATGCCAACCGATTGATCAATCACAGATTGAGCTGTTTCCACAGAAGCATCATCACTAATATCCACAAGAATTCTTAATGTAGCACTCTTTAAATTCACAGACACACTTTCAACACCCTCAATTGTTTGAAGTTGTGATTCAATATCTGAACGATTGGTTTTTGTGATAGCCGGATTTAAATCTGCTTTACTGAAACGATTTCCTGTAACAGGGGTATTCTGCGTTTCCATACTTGTAAACAAGACATAAGCAACCATAGCACATGGAATCGCGATGATAATCAGCGTTAACCATACCAATTTATGTCCTTGCCTAGGCTTTTTTTGTTTTGTTGTATCTTTAATCTTTTGAGGTTTTTTTACTTTTTTCATTTTGGCCATAAAATCGCCCTCCAAATGCATTATATCATAAATTACTAAATTGTCGAAATGACATTACAATCTGTGCTTCCTTCTTCTCGTTGTATAATAACATATGTTTCATCATTATCAATAATTTTAACAGTATATCGACAACTAGTATCAGTAAAGATAGAAAGATTTTCTTTTGCCATCTGCCCAACCGCCAAAATCTCGCCAGCTGACTTGGCATGACATTCAACACGTATTTCTACCTTTGATGCCTGACCATCATCGTATTTTGCCTGTCCTGTTACATACGTATAATCGGTCAGCACATTTTTCAATGATTCCTTAAAAGAATCAAATTCACTAGCTTTAGCGGAATCCAATGTAGTAAAAGAAGTACTTGGTATTAAAACCCATTGTTCTTCTATAGAAGTGAATTTCCCTTGGGAATCCTCAAAATAGCCACCTCTAAAATAACCTCCATATGAATCATCATCGTCACTTAATCTATATCCTGCAATATAGACAGGAATATGAGTTGTGATCTCGTTGTATCTTTCACGCATATAGCTCACTAATTTATTTGATGTTACATCAAAATAATTTTCTAATTGCGTTGAATCAATTTCTACTTCACTTCCATCATCAAGAGATAAACTACCATTTAGTACCATTGACAAAGATACACCTTTCAATGTGTCTCCCGCATACCAATCCAACTCATAAATATCCACCAAAATTACAGGACCAGTCGCAATTCCGTTCCCTGTATCAAATTCTTCATCACTGCTTGGATTTAGACCAATTGGGTTGTCATCGCGTAATGTTCCTAACAATCCACGAGATCCATCCGTTGCATCTAATTCATCATAATCCAAAAAGGCATGGGTTTTATATTCTACTTCATCAACTGAAAAGTGTTCTTTTGAAAGGTCCATGAGTCCAGACTCGATTTGAATACGACAATCCATATCTGAAATTAAGCTGACATGCTTAACGCTTGAGTTCGTTGACTCATAAGGTAGAACGGCAGCATAATCCCCATTATATAAAGCTGTTGAATTAGAAGAGGCTGAGCAAGCTGTAATCATCGTCAAAATCAGCCCTAGACTTATCATCTTACGCACTTGCATTTTCTACCTCCTGAACAAACTCTTCTTCTGTCATTGTCATAACACCTAACTGCTGCGCTTTGGTTAGCTTTGAACCAGCAGCTTGCCCATAAATAACATAATCCGTTTTTTTAGATACAGAACCAGCTACATTTGCTCCTAAAGATTCTAAAACAGCCTTAGCTTCATTACGAGTATAATGTTCCAAAGTACCAGTTAAAACAACTGTTTTATTTGTGAAGCGGCTTGCTTGTATCTTTTGTTTTTCTTGTATCATATTACATCCTACACTTTTTAAAGTTGTGATTAAATGAATATTTTTCATATCTTCAAAAAATGCGATAATGCTTTGAGCTGTAATATGACCAATATCATGAATATTCGTCAATTCTTCTTCATTGGCCTGAATCAAAGCATCCATAGAACCAAAATAATCAGCTAAAATCATAGCCGCTTTCTTACCAACCTGTCGAATTCCTAATCCAAACAGCAGCAGTCCTAAAGGTTGTTGTTTTGACTTTTCTATTTCTTCTAAAATTTTATTAACTGACTTTTCCTGATATCCAGGTTTACCAACTAATTCTTCTTTATGCTGGTATAAAAAATAAATATCTTCAATAGAATTTAAAAATCCAAATTCATGTAGCTGTTCAATCTTTTTATCTCCTAAAGACTCAATATCCATTGCATCTCTAGAAGCAAAATGAATCATACTTTCAACAACTCGAGCCGGACAATCCTGGTTAATGCAGTAATGAGCCGCTTCATTTTCCAAACGAATGAGCTTAGACCCACAGACAGGACAAAACTGCGGAAAATGATACGGATGTTGTGTTCCATCTCTTCGAGAAGGAATGGAGCCAACGACTTCAGGTATAATTTCCCCTGCTTTGCGAACAACAACAATATCATTTATTCTTAAATCTTTATTAGCAATCATATCTTCATTGTGTAAAGTAGCTGCACTAACCGTTGTTCCAGCTACACGTACAGGTTCCAATACAGCATTTGGTGTAATTTTTCCTGTCCGTCCAACAGTAATCACTATATCCTTTAAACGAGTTGTAACTTCTTCAGCTGGAAATTTATAAGCCGTAGCATAACGAGGAACTTTAGCCGTGGTTCCCAATGTTTGTTGATCTAACAAGTTATTTAATTTAATAACCATTCCATCAATTTCATAAGGCAAAGTGGAACGTATTTCACTCACTTGTTGAATGAATTCCCAAATTTCTTGGGTTGTATGACAAACCCTACGCATAGGATTTACCTTGAAATGTAATTGACTCATCGCATCCAATGCCTGATCTTGCGTAAAAATTTCAAAATCCATCGCATTTTGGAAATAATACCAATAAGCATCCAACTTACGTGTTGCACATACCTTTGAATCTAATTGTCGAATAGAACCGGCTGCCGCATTTCGAGGATTAGCAAATAAGGACTGTCCTTTTGCTTTTTGCCTTTCATTAAGTTGTTCAAAACTCTTTTTAGGCATGTAAACCTCCCCACGTACTTCCACATGGCGAGTTTCAGGAATATGCATAGGTATGGACTGAATAGTACGTACATTATGGCTGACATCTTCCCCTATTTGTCCATCACCACGAGTCACAGCCTGGATAAAGTTTCCGTTCTCATAAATCAATGACATAGCTAACCCATCGTATTTACACTCCACTACAAACTCAGGATTCGGTATTGTTTGTTTAATACGGTCACAGAATTCAACAATTTCTTCATAATTAAAAACATTTCCCAGTGACAACATTTGTGAAGTATGACGAATCTTTTCAAAACCATCTAATACTTGTCCAATAATTCTTTGACTTGGTGAATTTGGATCCTGTAATTCAGGATGTTTTTCTTCTAAAGCCATTAATTCCTGCATTAAACGGTCGTATTCCTGGTCACTGACACTTGGATTGTCATTCACATAATATTCAATAGAGTATTGTTCTAATTGTTTTCTTAACTCTATAATACGGTTTTCTTCATTCATGTTAATCACTCCTACGTTATTATAACACGTTTATACTTTTTTTATGGATGGATGCAATGCATTCATCTTTTTTACACCTATTTTATGATTAAAGGCCACTTTAATAATATTTCCTTGCACATCCAAAATAACGCCTTGTCCATAAACTGTATGCTGAATAATATCCCCTTTCCTAAAATTACCCATTTTCTTTTTTGAACTTGTCATAGGATGACTTTCAAATATAGGAGAATGTTGAGACGCAGATGACAAAGAGTGTTGAGAGCTGTGACTGCTTTTCTCTAACTCATCCTCTTCAACCCATTCTTTGGGAATTTCCATCACAAAACGAGAACGAGTTTTAACAGTTTCCAGCATATAGCTATACCCTCTATTCCAAGAAATGCTTAAATAATTTTTAGCTCTTGTCATAGCTACATAACATAGACGTCTTTCTTCTTCTAAAGAATTTTTTCCACCTTCATCAATTGCCCTTGAACTAGGGAAAATTCCATCATTAAAATTAACTATAAATACAGAATCAAATTCCAATCCTTTGGCAGCATGAATCGTCATTAATGAAATAGAATTATTTTTTTGTTCTTGTGATTTATCCGTGAATAATGAAATTTCCTGTAAATAATCCTCCAGAGTCATTTGTGGATTTTCTTGTAAAGACTGTGCAATATCTTGTCTTAATTCCTGTAGGTTTTCTAATCTCTCTTCTTCATTATTATCAAGAAGCATTTGTTTATATCCTGTTTGATCTAGCACATAGTCCACAAAGTCTTCTAAAGAATAATCTTCACGATGATTTCGCAAATTTTCAATCAAGTCAACAAACTTCTTTGTTTTAGAAATCACACTTGAACTAATGTATTCTGGATTTTTTAATTCCTCATACAAGTTTATTTGCCTGGTTGCTGCCTCTTGTTGTAAAGACTCAATCGACTTTTGGCCAATTCCTCTTCTAGGTTGATTAATTACACGCAAAACTGCCAAATCCAAAGAGAGTTGTTTAGGATCCATTTCATCAGGATAAGTACAAAGTTTTAAATACGCTAGTATATCTTTAATTTCTTGTCTTTCATAGAAACGAATGCCTCCATAAATCACATAAGGGATACCAACTTTACGCAGTACATTTTCAAAAGCACGAGATGAAAAGTTCGAACGATATAAAATAGCCATATCCTTAAAATCAATTCCTTGTTTATGTCTTTCATGAACTTTTTTTACAACATACAAGGGTTCATCGTTATCGTCTTTACATGCATGCAGAATCAGTTTTTGATTTCCTTCAATTTTTGAATATAAATCTTTTTCAATACGTTTTTTATTATATTGAATAAGGGCGTTTGATGCATTCAATATTGGTTGAATGGAACGATAGTTTTCATTTAAGATAATTGTCTTACAATTTGGAAAGTCCTTATCAAATCGTAAAATAATATCTACACTGGCACCACGCCATGTATAAATTGTTTGATCAGGATCTCCTACAACACATAAATAAGTTTGTTTTCCTGTTATAAAGCGAATAATTTCGTATTGAATTGGATCCACATCCTGGAATTCATCCACATGGATATAGTCCAATCGATTTTGCCATTTTTCACAAACTGATTTTTTGGTTTTTAATAAATGGTGTGCTTCAATTAATAAATCATCAAAATCCATTGCCTTCATTTCTTTACGATTTTTTTCATATTCTAGATAAATATTCGCAATTTTATCCGACTCATCGTTCATCGCAAGACGAATTGCCTGATCAGGATTTACGCCCTCGGATTTATATCCAGAGATATAGCTTAACACTCGATTCATTGGTAAAGATTTCAATTCGATCCCCATCTTCTTATAAATAGGTCGAAGGATTTGTTTTTGATCATCACTATCAAAAATCGCGAATGATTTAGGATATCCAATTAAATCAGCATCCTCTCTTAAAATACGAACGCATAAAGAGTGAATAGTTGAGATGCGTACCATCCTTGCATCCTGATCTAGTTGTTGGGCTAAACGTTCTTTCATTTCATTGGTTGCTTTATTGGTAAAAGTAATAGCCATAATACGATTTGGCCAGATACCACATTCTTTTACCAAATAAGCAATACGCGCCATTAATACACGTGTTTTACCAGAACCGGCTCCCGCAATAATACGCACATGGCAATCAAGTGTTGTCGCTGCCTGGTATTGATTTTCATTTAAACTTTCTAATAAATCCATAATTCCACCTTTTATCATAGAAAGGGGATGATTTATTCATCTATCCCCTTTTGAAATTCACTTTCTTTAATACATTGACAAATATATGCCACATCTTTTTTACTCGCTATTGTACAGTGAAAATACATTGTATTCTCTTTTTCTTTTACTATTGCTTCAACTGTGTAATAAGAACCTTCATCGACTTCTTGAAGCCAAATTTCTTTATTACCATAATGTATTGGTTCTTCTTTTAATAAATTCTCTTTTCTTGTACAAAGTTCTTCTTGAAAACCAGCCTGAATAAGCCAATCCCACGTATGGTCTTCTAAATAAGGTGACATCAAGCATAACGACTGACTAACAGGATCATAACTCCGTTGAGCGCATCCATTAGCCACTATCTTTCCTTGTTCAAATAAGTGATAGATATCTTTAAGCCGATATTGAAAAACTTCTTCTTCCATTTGCTTAGCATCTTTAATACGTACTTGTCTAGACAAATAATGACATAATTCTTTATATTCTTTATAAGGCAATGTCATATTCACATCATCTTCATGTGCCAATTCAATATAATCACATATCGCATTTGCATATTTAGATGTATGGTCATCCATATTCACATATGGACCCACACTTTCTTTTGCCAACAGCAACAATGCTGCATTTTTATAAAAGCGAGAGTCTTTATCCCAGTTATTCCAAACAAAAAAATTATCCATTAATTGAATTGGCTCTAGACGTCTAAATTCTTCAACATCCATTAAACCATTGGCTGTGGCAATTTGATTTTCTTTTAAAATAGGAAGAATATATGTTTCGTCATACATGTAATTTTGTGATTTCACTAATTCATTATTTAGCACAACATCTTTTAAATACACAATTTCATCTTCATAAATTTGCACCAAACGATCAAAGTTTCCATCGTATTCCAAATCATCTTTTAATTCGTAATCCCCGGGAATTTCTTCCATCACATCCATAAAAAATTCAACTACAAAAGCATGAAATCCAGGACCAGCATGACGAGTAGAAGCACTCAATATAAGTTCTTCTTCATTCTCAACAGCCTTGATTGTCCCTTGTGGGCAAGCATAGATTTCCACTGTGTCACCTTTGTCTTCAATTTGGATATGTTCTCTTTGACACAATAAGCCTAAAACTTCATATATCTCATCTTTTTCTTTTTCATTTCGATTTTTACAAATAAGCTGGACAAACATAACTTTCCTCCAATTCGCATTCACCATTATAACATATTAGCCAAATTTCCAACAATGTTATATAATGAATCCATGAATCAAATCGCAAGCAATTGGAAAGACTATGAAGTCATCGATACTGGAAATAAAGAAAAGTTAGAAAGATGGAACAATATCATTTTAAGACGACCTGATCCTGTCTGTATCTGGCCAATAGAAGATGAAACAAAATGGAAGAAAGCAGATGCGGTTTATCATCGTTCTAAAAATGGTGGAGGATCCTGGGAATACAAAAAAAAGCTAAAAGAATACTGGACCATTGGATATAAAGGATTGCACTTTAAAATCAGTCCTACAGGATTTAAACATACGGGTTTATTTCCTGAGCAAGCCGCCAATTGGGATTTTATGATGAAAGCCATCCAAGAATCTGATCTAGACCAGATTCGTATATTAAATCTATTTGCCTATACAGGAGGAGCTACTATGGCTTGTGCAAAAGCCGGAGCCAGTGAAGTTGTTCACGTAGATGCCGCCAAAGGAATGGTGCAATGGGCAAAAGAAAATATGGAACTATCTCATTTAGAGAACCACAAAATCCGTTTCATTGTTGAAGATTGCGTAAAATTTGTCAAAAGAGAACAACGAAGAGGAAGAACATATCATGGAATTGTCATGGACCCACCCAGCTATGGAAGAGGTCCAAATGGTGAACTATGGAAATTAGAAGATCAGTTATTTGAATTAATAAATGAATGCCAAAAGATTTTAGATAAAGATGCTTTATTCTTTATCGTCAACTGTTATACTACAGGATTCTCTTGTTCGACACTAGAACAAACATTAAAACATTCCATTCAAAAAGAATACAAAGGAAAAATTGAAGTTGGAGAAAATTTACTACCTGTTTCAAATGGGGATGTACTTCCATGTGGCATTTTTGGAAGATGGACAAAATAAAGGCCTTGAATAATTTTCAAGACCTTTTCTTTTACATTTTTGAGAACATATATTCGTAGTAACAATCCTTTGCGGTTTTTAAATATTTTCTAGAAATAGGAATTTCTGTATCACCGATATAAAAATTGTTTCACTTTAATTCTTCAATAAAGTATAAATTTACAATATAACTTTGATGACATCGTAAGAAAATGGAATTTGGCAATTGCTCCATTGCCTCATTCAACTTCCCGTAACTTCTTAATTCTTGTCCATTTTCTAAATGGATAATAATTTCCCGATTATCACTTTCAATATATGTGATATATCGGCAATAAATTCGTCTCCATCCACTGGATGTTTTCAACATCCATGAAGCACGTCGTTCACTTTGATTATTCTTTGTATAGAAATTAATACAATTTTGTAAATCTCTAACATCGAATGGGAATAATAAATATCCAAGGGCAAACACTTTAAACGCATCTGAATAATAATTATCATTTTTTGTGATAAATAAAATTGCGATTTTCTGAGAAGCATTCCGAATCTTTTGTGCTAAAGCAATCTCACTTCCTTCTTCCTTCCCATCTGTATTCAGTAAGACCATATCGTACTCTTCTTTATGACTTTGCAGTGCATCTAAGAAAGAATCCGATTTTTCAAAAGAAATTAATTGAACATCATCAGAAAATGTTTGGAACCCTGCCTTAATATATTCCTGAATATTTTTATTTTTCTCTAAAACTGCAACTTTCATGAGTATATTTTACTGAAAAATTCACACTTTCTCAAGATATAACTGATATAATAATTACACGGAGATAACTTTTATGATACTAAATAAGAATAAACCCATCATTTTTACCGTTCATGGGTTTGGAAAAAACCTGTCCCATGAATTTGATCCACTCGCAAAGTATTTCAAAAAGAAAAGATACGAAGTCGTTCAATTCGATATGTATGACATCAATAATCCTACGGATACAGACTATAAATTGTGGATTCATAAAGCCGAAAAGAAAATGCAGGAAATCATGAAAGAAAAAAGGCCTATCATTATTTTAGGCTTTTCAATGGGTGGCGTAATTGCCAGTTATTTAGCATCTATTTATCCATGTGAACAGTTAATTTTGTGTGCCCCAGCTTTTGAATATTTAGACTTACCTAAAATCACAGCTCATGGTGTTAAGTTTATTAAAAACATTGGCAAAGCATCGGATGGTGACTCTGTAGATACCAAGCGTACAAGAGCTTTTCAAGAAGTTGTATCCAACTACAAAGAATCCATTACGCAAGTAGAATGTCCTGTTTTATTCCTGCATGGAATGGCAGATGAAGTCATTCCAATCGATTCTTCTAGAGACGCTTATAAAAAACTAACAGGCAAAAAAAGAATGATTCTTTTAGAAGGAGCTAAGCATCGTTTTCTATACGATGGCATGATGGAGCGAACTGCTTTTACACTTATCGAACAATCAATAAAGGGAAATCTAATTTGATTTCCCTTTTTTAATTATTCTTCTGTTTCTAATTTAGCATTTTGAAATGCATGATATTTTTCTTCTAATTCAGCCTGGAAATCCGGGTTGGCTTTGATATAAGCTTTAGCAGCCTCTCTTCCTTGACCAATCTTTTCTCCATTGTAGCTAAACCAGGCACCTGATTTCTTTACGATTTCTGCTTCTGTACATAAATCTAATAATTCAGAAATGTAAGAAATTCCTTCTCCATACATAATCTCAATAAGAGCCGTTTTGAATGGAGGAGCAACCTTGTTTTTGACAACTTTTACTTTTACTTTATTTCCTACAATATCTGTCCCATTCTTAATCACATCTGCTTTACGAATATCTAAGCGAACAGATGAATAAAATTTCAAAGCACGTCCACCAGGAGTTGTTTCAGGATTTCCATAAATAACTCCAACTTTTTCTCGTAATTGGTTAATAAAGATAGCTGTACATTCTTGATGGTTCATAGCTCCAGCTAATTTACGCATAGCCTTTGACATCATACGGGCTTGTGCACCAACCTGCAAATCTCCCATTTCTCCATCTAATTCAGCTTGGGGAACTAAAGCAGCCACACTATCAATGACAACTAAATCAATAGCTCCGGATTTAATCAACATTTCCGTAATGTTTAAAGCTTGTTCACCACTGTCTGGTTGAGATAAAATCAACTCATCAATATCTACACCTAAGTTTTTCGCATAAACTGGATCAATCGCGTTTTCTGCATCGATAAAAGCACATCTTCCACCAGATTTTTGTACTTGAGCAATCGCATGCAAAGCTAGTGTTGTTTTACCACTGGATTCAGGTCCATAGATTTCAATAATTCTTCCCTTTGGATAGCCACCAATACCTAAAGCCTGATCAAGCAACAAACTTCCAGATGGAATGGGTTCCCCATCAACTTGAGGTCTTTCACCTAATTTCATAATGGAACCTTTTCCGTATTCTTTTTCAATGTCTTTTAAAACATCATTTAATAACTTATCTTTATTTTCTTTTTCTACTGCCATTTTTACTCCTCTATTTTCTTAATCAGATTCTCAATCATTGCATCCACTAAATACTGGCGTAGTTCATTGCGTTCCATTCCTTCTAAATGAAAGTCATAGACAATCACTTCTTCTTTAGAAGCTAAGCCACAATAAACAAGACCTGCCGGTTTTCCCTCCATTGTAGAAGGACCTGCATTACCTGTAAATGAAAGGCAATAATCTGATTCTGTAATGTTACGCGTATTGTAAGCCATCGCATACGCGCATTCTTTGCTTACGACACCGTAATTCTCAATAATATTCCAGTCAACTTGTGCAAGCTTTGCCTTCATTTCCGTAAAATATGTCACAAAACCACCTTTTAATACAGCGCTGGCTCCCGGCACCGAAGCAACTGTACTTGTGAACAAACCAGCTGTCAAAGATTCGCAACTGGATACCGTCAATTTTTTTTCTTTGCACAACTCAACAAGTTTTTTCTTCATTACATGCTCTCCATAACGTACTTTCTTAATTTAATAAAATAAATGTACCCACTATATAGAGAGGCGATACATGCCAACCACAATAGTATATTTCCAATAGGAAGGCCAACACCTGTGAAAGGCCAATTTTTCAACAAAAGAAAGGCTAAAGCACACATCTGTAAAACTGTTTTTACTTTACCTGGCATTCCGGCACTCACAACTTTTCCGTGTTGAGCCGCTGTCATGCGAAGTCCATCAACAACCAAATCACGAGAAATCATAAGCCATACAGCTACAACATTTGCTTGATGATTATAAACCATTAAAACCATCAAAGTGTTTACCAACAATTTATCCGCAATTGGATCCGCAAATTTTCCAAAAGAAGTAATCATATGATTTCTTCGAGCAATTTGCCCATCAAGCATATCCGTAAAAGACGCAACCACAAAAATAATAAATGTGAATAAATCTCTTAAAGCAAACCCTGTTTTCTCATTGATAACAACTAGCTGTTCAGGCATGCATAAATATAAAATAACAACAACAGGAACAAGTACAATCCTTAATAAAGTTAACTTATTTGGCAAATTCATTTTTCTAATCACATTCATAATAATATCCCTCTTTTAATAGTAATAATACTCTCCTGTATTTTCATCATAATAATAATCATCAAAGTAATAGATACCATCTTCATAATAGTAATCTTCTTGGTCTTCTTCTGGTTCTTTTTCCGAATCTAACAATGGAGCTTCCGTACCTGTATACTGTACTTTAAAATACATTTCAGCCCATTGTCCTTCATACCAGTTTTCCGTATTAAAAGTGACCTCATTTCCATTAACTGTAATTTTAACATCACTTGTATACGAACCAATCTCTAACTGGAATATACAGTTACCAGTTACCGTAATCGTCTTTGAAAATGATTCCGAATAAACCGTATTTTCTCCATCTGAAACAATGTTTCCATCCTGATATAAATTCACAATACTAGCACTCGGTAATGTGATTTCAAATTTCACATCACAAGTATCGCCTTGTTCAATATTAGAAAACAGCCAGACATTGTCTGTCGAATTCAAGCAGGATACCACCATAGCCTTCTTTTCTTTGGTTTGTTGGTATTGTTTAGCCAATTGTTCAGTTTCCTTTTCCTTTTCCTGATATTCCTCTTCCTGTTGCTTTTCGTATTGCGCTTCTTGTCGATCTGAAATAACATCTGTAACCACATTAGCTAGACACAACACCAATAAGGCAATAATTCCTAAAGCGAATAAACGATTGTATTTTGCTTTTTTCGTTCCTAAGACCTTATAAGAAATAAAGGAATAAGCTTTGGAAACAGGACCTCTTTTCTTAGTACTCTTTTTCTTTTTCCTTGTTTTAGATGACTCTGGCTGCATAGAAGTTGCAATACGTCGTTGAGCTTGTGTTAAAGCGTGATTTCGCATACGTGCATAAGCATGAATATCAGCATCAACTTCTTCTTGAACAACTGCCCAGTTGACACCAATCGCATCACAATAAGCATGCACAAAATACCGGACAAAAGAAAAGTCATCTGAAAAAACATCTAAATTATGTTCTTCAATGGCTTGTATATACTCAGGCGCTAAGCGCGTCTGTGATGAAACATCCCCAATGGAAAGATTTAGGTCAATTCGTCTTTGTTTTAGCAATTGATAATATGTCACCCTAAAAATCCCCCTTAGTGATATACATTATAACAGAAAAAGCAAGGTCTGAAACAAGGAATAAAAAAAAATCAGAATTAATTTTCTGATTCTAATTCATTCATGGATTCTTTTTGAAAGCCAAGGATAAGTCCAAAAACTGGAAACAAAATAGCTAAGCCATATCCCATGATAATATTTCCTTTTAAATATTTATTCATATAAAAGCAATGTCCTGTCCATCCATAAACAATCCCAATAGAACAAACAACTTCAAGCAAAGCCGCACTCATTCCAATGTAGCCATGATTCCAGATAAACAACAATACAATGAAACAAATCATATATCCCCAGAACACATTAACATCCCATACTTTTTCAAATACAAGATACGTTCCATAAAAAGGAATTAAGCTTTTCCACCATTCCATCTCTAACTTTACAAACAATTTTGTGCGTACTATAGCGCATATCAACCACGCAACAAATAAAATGACTATCCAATTCATATAACACCACTCTCATCATACAGGATGGTGCTCCAGGGCAGAATTGAACTGCCGTCTGACCCTTACCAAGGGCCTGTAATCACCTTTATACTACTGGAGCCTATCTATACTATAATGGAAAAAGGTGAAGAAGTGCAACTAAATTAATTTTCATTTTAAGTATGATTTCAACACAAAAAAATAGGAATAAGATTTTCTCATTCCTATATTAGATTCAACGAATTACGCCTGTTTCATGTTGCATTCTCCAGTCAATGCATCGTTTTAAATAATCAACATAATCTGGGTTTTTACACATTCCTTTGCCTTCTACATCACTAATTTTGGCAACATCCATTCCATTGCATAATGTTGTTTTCATAACGATATTTAAAGCAGGAACATCCGTATCATTGGCAATAAAAGTTCCAATTCCAAATGCCACTTTTACTCTTCCTTTAAAATAACGATATATCCAAGTTGCCTTATCAAAATCCAGGCTATCTGAAAACAATAATGTTTTCGTTTTTGGATCAATTCCCAATGATTTATAGTGAGCAATCATCTTTTCTCCCCATTCAATTGGATTACCGCTATCATGACGTACACCAGTAAACAAAGTTGCATATGTTAATTGAAAGTCCTTTAAGAAACAATCAGTTGTGATCGCATCCGTCAAAGCCGTTCCATTTAAAACCCCATATTCTTTTACCCAATGATCTAATGCATACCAATTTGAATAAGCTGGGTTATGTTTATGATTTCCTTGCCCTACGCACATCAACCATTCATGTGCCATTGTACCAACCGGTGTCACGCCTAATTTTCTTGCCAGAAAGACATTGGAAGTTCCAGAAAAGCGAGATCCTTCAATTGGTGTATCCCTAAATGTCTTTACAGCCAATTCCTGAGCTTCTTTTGACAACCTTCTTCGAATTCCAAATTCAGAGAAAGCACCCATCTCATATTCACCATTTTTAAGCTTTTCTACTTTTTCATTCAAGCGTCTTTTAAAACTTTCAAATAAAACATCATAATCATAAGCCATACGGAAATATACTTCATTGACAATAGCCAATGTAGGGATTTCATACATTGATGTGTTTAACCATGTACCTCTAGTTTCAATAGATAAACCACACTCAGCCTCAGTTGTGATTGTAAAATCGGCATAGTTAGGTGCCCATAGACGCAAGAAATCACAATAAGATCCCTTAATCCATTTAATGTTATCTAAATATTCTAATTCGTCTTCTGTGAATCGTAGTGTACAGTATAATTTAATCTGCCTTTTTATTTCTTCCACCATTTCTTCGGTAAAATGGACATCTTTGTTTCGGCATTTAAAAGACCATGTCGTTTTATAGTCACTAAATTGATGGTAAATTGCCTGTCCCATAGAGAACTTATAGGCATCTGTTTCCAGTAAACTGGTAATAATTTGTTCCATTAAAAAATCCTCTTTCCTTTTATCATGTCATCTGACAAGACACTTATAGATTACTAAAACCATAACACAAAATCACTTGTTATGAAATGTTTTTATCTATAATTTCACTTAAAAAAAAGGCTTCATAATGAAGTCTATTTTTCAAAATGAACTTGAATCTGCATCACTTCACAATTTGTCGCAATGCGCAATGGCGGCCCATACACGCCAACACCAGAAGTTGTAAAGCTTGCCATGTTGTCGAATTGTTTGTATCCCCAATGATTTGCCCATCTAAATGGTTGTACAATTGTCAAAGGAAAGAACTGTCCAGCATGTGTATGACCACTAACAGACATATCCACACCAGCATCGGCTGTTTGTTGCATTTCATCCGGTTCATGATTAATCACAATCCATGGTTTTGACGCATCTAAGCCCTCTGTCAATGATTCAATGGTAGCTCTTGTTCTTGTTCCATCGCCTGGACGCTCAGTATCTCTACGTCCTATTAAATAAAAGCTATCAGCTACCAAAGCTGTTTCATCATCTAGAATATGGAATCCACAATCTTCAATGAATTGTGTCATCCTCTCATCTCTTAAGCATCCATCTCCTGTATCAATTGGAAATCCCCCAACTAATGTTTCTACAACATCATGATTTCCCCAAGTAGCCCAAACACCATATTTGGACTTTAATGTTTTTAAAATTTCTATGATTTTATCCGGATTTTCAACAGCTTCATATTCGTTATCAAAAGCATCTCCCGCAAAAATAATCAAGTCTGGATTCATTTCATTGACAGCATCTACCATTTTTTGGGTTAATTCTTCACCAACGTTGTAGCCTAAATGTAAATCCCCAATCAAAACAATATTTAAATCTTTAATCGTACAATCTTTTTGAATCGTAATATCATACGAGCTTGTACATACTGTTGTTGCATGAATGCACCCATACACTGTACATCCTAAAGATAAAGCAAATACACTTATCGCAACAACTGCATAAAATGCTTTTCTTTTTAGAATCTCTAATTCTTTTTTACGATTAATACCTTTTAAAATCAGCAGCAAAATATCTGCAAAAATAATAAATGTTAACAATAAAATAAGGAATCCCAACCAACGATTTCCAACATAATGGAAAAAAGTTCTTGTTGTACCATACGGCAAGAACTTTGCGATAATCAAAGTTGCATCCATTATGATAAAAATCAGAATAAGAATGATGTGATTTCGTTTATTATCTAAATTAGGATTTGCTTTTTTTATACAAGAAATACTTCGCCATAAAATAAAAGCCGTCGCTAAAATATATATTGCCAGCATCATCCACTTTAAACAATGATTTAAAAACCAGGTCATAATGCTACTCACTTTATTAATAAGAGACTAAAAAATTTCTGCAGCATATTGATAGATCCACTCTTCAAAAGGAACCAATCCATCGTGTTCTACATCTTTATAAGAAACATAGGCTGGAGTAATAGTAGAATTCGGCAACAAGGCAGCAAATCTCTCTTCGATATTCTGCTCTCCTCCACCACCATGAGATAAGAAAGGAAGAATTTTCTTTCCGCTAAAATCATGGTCTTTTAAAAATGTTTCTAAAGGTGAAGCAATTTCTCCACCCCAGTTTGGCGTTCCTATAAAATAAAGATCATAAGAAGCTACATCCACATTCACTGGTTTATAAGCAGGATCAATGCCAGCTTTTCTATCATCATTTACCTTTTTAACCATTTTTTCAAAATCTTTTGGATAAGGTTGAGCCTCCACAATTTGAACCATATCAGCTCCTGTGCATGTCTTTATAACTTCTGCCATTTGTTTGGTAGAACCAGATAAGCTATAAAATAAAATCAAAACTTTCTTTTCCATAAAAATAACCTTCATTTCTTTTTTTAATATCATATTCCTTTAATGGAAATAAGTCCATTTTTTAATATCCCTTATTTTGTATAATTTCTATCAATTGATTAACAGCTGGATTTGTATTACGCATTGGCCAGCTTACCTCAAAATCAAGTGTTTCTGCACTTCCATCTTCTTTAACAAGAGGTACTATCTTTACATTTACATTTTTTTGAAAAGGACGGATAACATATTCCGGTAAAATACTAATTCCCATCCCAATAGATACAAGCGTAAATAAAGTTTCTGGATCTCCCTGGCTCGAAACGATATTGGGAAAGAAACCACCTTTGTCATAGATCAACATTGATTCTTCAGCTTCATCTTTTGCCCGTCCTGCTGGTTGCATCAAAATAAAATCAGAGCCTATTAAGTCCGGATATTTCAATGTCTGTTTTGATCTCAAGGCATGTCCTGCATACAATGCCACATTTAATGGATAACTATTTAAAAACAGGTGATTCATTTGTGTCAGCGTTTGACGATAAGGAGGAGTAATAGTAAATATCACATCGCATTCTCCTTTTTCTAACTTATTAAATAGAACACTACTGTTGTCTCGGACCAAAGAAATCTGAATATTTGGATAGGAACTATGAAATTCTCTTAATATCTCACTCAGTTCATTTTGCCCATATCCGCAAATAAATCCAATCGTAATATTTCCTACTACACCATCGCTAGCAATTCTTGCCATTTTTAAAGCCGTATGACTTCTTTCTAAAATAGCGCGTGCTTCTTTTAAAAACACCTCACCTGCCATGGTCAGCTCAACATGATGTTTATCACGAATCAACAAAGGGACCCCCACTGTTTTTTCCAAGGCTTTGATTTGTTGTGTCATGGCCGTTTGCGAAATGTAGCATTTGTTAGCTGCCTTGGTAAAACTAAGATTGTCAGCCACTTCAACAAAGTATTCAAGTTGATTTAAGTTCATATTCACTCCTATAATAAGTTTTTCTTATTACCATATTTGATTTTACCATTTCACAATCCCATTTTCGAGTGTTTTAATAATAAATGTCAAATACAAATAAAGAAGGAGAAAAATTATGGAAGAAAAGAAAACAATCCCGTACAAAATCTATTTAGAAGAAAGTGAAATTCCTAAACAATGGTATAACGTACGTGCAGATATGAAGAATAAACCCGCACCTTTGTTGAACCCAGCAACATTACAACCATTAAAACCAGAAGAATTAGCACCTATTTTCTGTGATGAATTAATCGCACAGGAATTAGATGATACAACAGCTTATATTGATATTCCCGAAGAAATTCAGGAATACTACAAAACGTACAGACCTTCTCCATTGATGAGAGCCTATCATTTAGAGAAAGCCTTAGGAACTCCTGCTAAGATTTACTACAAATTCGAAGGAAATAATACAAGTGGATCTCATAAATTAAATTCTGCATTAGCACAGGCTTATTATGCAAAAAAACAAGGATTAAAAGGAGTCACAACAGAGACAGGTGCAGGACAATGGGGAACAGCACTATCTATGGCCTGCGCATATTTTGGATTAGACTGTAAAGTTTATATGGTTAAAGTTTCTTATGAACAAAAACCATTTAGACGTGAAGTGATGCGTGTATATGGAGCAGACGTAACACCTTCTCCATCAACTACAACAGAAGTTGGAAAGAAAATTCTAGCCGAGCATCCAGGAACCACAGGGTCTTTAGGATGTGCCATTTCAGAAGCTGTTGAAGTTGCCACTTCAAATGAAGGATATCGTTATGTACTGGGAAGTGTGTTAAATCAAGTTTTACTACACCAATCAGTAATTGGACTGGAAGCAAAAGCTGCATTAGATAAATATAATATTACACCCGATATTATTATCGGATGTGCTGGTGGAGGATCCAACTTAGGAGGATTGATTTCTCCATTTATGGGCCAAAAGCTCCGTGGAGAAAAAGACTATCGAATTATCGCAGTTGAGCCAGCTTCCTGTCCAAGTTTCACAAGAGGAAAATTCGCATATGATTTCTGTGACACAGGTATGATATGTCCTTTAGCCAAAATGTATACATTAGGTAGTGGATTTATACCTTCCCCTAACCACGCTGGTGGTTTACGATTCCATGGAATGTCATCTATTTTATCTCAACTTTATCATGATGGACTAATGGAAGCCGTATCTGTAGAACAAACAGCTGTTTTTGAAGCCGCTGAAATGTTTGCACGTACAGAAGGTATTTTACCTGCACCAGAAAGTAGTCATGCGATTCGTACTGCCATTGATGAAGCGTTAAAGTGCAAAGAGACAGGTGAAGAAAAAACTATTTTATTTGGTTTAACTGGAACAGGATACTTTGACATGGTGGCTTATGAAAAGTTCCACGATGGACAAATGACAGACTATATTCCAACGGATGAAGATTTACAGGTTGGATTTGATGGAATTCCTAAGTTTCCAGGAAACGAATTCTAACAAAAAGCGTAGGATTAAAAATCTTACGCTTTTTATTATTCCTGATACACAATTTTTCCATCACAAATGGTCATTTTTACTTTTCCACAAACTTTTTGCCCGATAAAAGGAGAATTATTGGATTTTGATGCAAAGTTATCTTCTACAATCCATTCTTCATCAGGATCAAATATCACCAAATCAGCTGGTTTTCCCACTTCAATTGTCCCCGCATTTAAACGATATAATTTTGCCGGATTGATTGTCAAAGCCTGAACCACTTTCATTAAAGAAACATAACCAGGTCTGACTACATTTTGAATCACTAAGCCCAAAGCCGTTTCTAAACCAATCATTCCACTTGGTGCACTTTGAATCGGTTTATTTTTTTCCTCTTTTGCATGAGGAGCATGATCTGTGGCAATCATATCTAATGTTCCATCCGCTAATCCCTGAATTAAAGCCATTCGGTCTGACTCCGTACGAAGAGGAGGATTGACACGGGCTAAACTTCCTTTTTCTAGCACTAAATCTTCCGTTGCACTTAAATGTTGAGGGGTAACTTCTCCATATACTTGAATTCCATTCTTTTTTGCTTGTCGAATGACTTCGACTGTTACTTTGCTGGAAATATGTTGAATATCTAATTTAGCACCAATCTTACGATTCAATAAAATATCACGAGTAGCTAAAACATATTCAGCTTCATCAGGTGCTCCCCCAAGTCCTAATTGTTTGGATACCTTTCCATAATTCACGCCTGGGCTAAACATTAAATTTGGATCTTCTTCATGTAAAGAAATAGGTACATCTAATTCCTTACATTTCTTTAAAGCTTCTACCATAATTTTTTCATCAGCAATCGGTATACCATCATCTGTAAAGCCAACTGCTCCTGCTTTGTATAGAGAATCCATATCTGTAAGTTTTTGCCCTTGCATTTTTTCTGTCACATTGGCAGCCTGTAAAACATGAATAGGAAGCTGTTTTTCTCTTTCAATTAATTCGTTTAATACTTCGACTGAATCAATAGGTGGTGTTGTATTTGCCATACAGATAACCGTTGTATACCCGCCTTTTGCGGCTGCTTTTGCACCTGTTTCAATATCTTCTTTATAGGTTTGTCCCGGATCTCTAAAATGAACATGCACATCCACAAAACCTGGAGCTATCACCAATCCTGAAGCATCAATAATTTCATCCTCTTTATCAATATTCTTTTCTATAGAAACTATTTTCCCATTTTGTATTTCTAAATCCATAACACAATCTAAGTTTGTAGCTGGATTCATTATTCTTCCATTTTTTATAATCATAGCTTTCTCCTATATCCATTTTTTTCTCGACATTTTCTTCAGTACTGAACTTTTTGTCGAGTCTATTGTATCAAAAAAAACAGTTGTATTAAAACAACTGTTATTTATGTAAGTCTTGTTTAATTTGAGAAGAAGAAATTTCTGGTGTACGAGGTAAATAAATTGTATTAATTCCATTTGCTTTTAAGAAATCAAATTTACCCTTCCAGTCATCTCCCATAACCAATGTATCAATTTGGTACAATTGACAATCTTTTGCCTTCTGTTCCCAGTTTTCTTCTGGGATGACTAAATCCACATAACGAATCGATTCTAACAGCATCTTTCTTTCTTCATAATTGAAGTAACATGGTTTCCCTTTTTGAAGAGTCGCAAATTCATCCGTTGATAAAGCTACCACTAAATAATCTCCCATTGCTTTTGCTCTTCTTAAAAGATTAATATGGCCATAATGAAGCATATCAAATGTACCATAGGTAATAACACGTTTGATTTTTTTAGATGATTTCTTTTCGTCTAAATTTTCATGCATAATCTCTAAAACTGAGAATGGAATTTCTTCTTTACTTTCACGATCAAATAATCTCTTAACAGACACTTTTGGATCCAATCCAAATTTCACAACATCATAGACAGAGCGAATAATAGGCAATTCAACATTGTATTTCACACCTAATTCATATGCTGCATCTAATGCATTGATTCCTTCTACAACCATACCTACTTTTTCAATGGCTTCTTGTACAGGAATTCCTTGTCCAATGTAAGTACCACAACGATTATTACGTGAATGTTGTGATGTACATGTTACAATCATGTCTCCCATACCAGCGAGTCCATAGAATGTATGAGTAGAGCAACCCATGGCAATTCCTAAAGTAGATACTTCAGCAACCCCACGTGTAATTAGAGCCGCTGTGGCATTATCGCCAAATCCTAAACCATGTGCAATTCCAGCTGCAAGTGCCACAATGTTCTTTAAGGCTGCACTTAATTCAACGCCCTTGACATCACTATTTGTATAGACACGCATAAAAGGTGCCATAAATGTTTCTTGAACAATCTTGGCATTCTTATCGTTTACACATGCAGATACGATAGTAGAAGGTTTTCCAACGGATACCTCCTCAGCATGAGTAGGACCTGATAAGGCCACAATTTGTCCATAATCAAATTCTTTTACTTTATTAATTTCTTCATGAATAACTTCCGACATTGTCATTAATGTTTTGGATTCAATTCCTTTGGCAACATCCACAATAATTTGTTCTGTAGTAATATAAGGAGCCAATCTTGCAGCTGTACTTCGAACAAAGTTAGAAGGGACGGCCATTAAAATAATATCACTTGTTTCAATAGCTTCTTTTAAATCCTTCGTCAAGTCAATGTCTTCTAATATTTTTGTATCTCCTAATTTAGGATGTTTTCTATATTTTTGAATATAATCGATTTCATCTGGTAAAGCCGACCACGCTAATACTTCATGTCCTGTCATGCATAACATATTGGCAAGAGCAATTCCCCATGTTCCGGTTCCAATAACTGATACTGATTTCATAATGTACCTCCATTTGTATTTAGCGTACCCCATTTTTTTGTGAATGCAAGCAAAAAAATGCGATTTAAGGAAGCGTTAAGATTATTTATTACTCATCATCGTATTCAAATTCATCTAGTGAATCTTCAAAATCTTTAAAATCTTGCTCAAATTGCTCATCTTCTTCTATTTCTTTAAAGTAATCTCTTATTTCATCGCTATCCACTTGATAAGGAACATCATTTTCTTTGCACCAGATTCTAGCTTTTGCGGCAAATGCCATATAGCGATAGTAAGCATAATCTTCTTCTAATCCCAATAATCTAAGTTGCGCTCTAAAATTACGAAAAGGTTTTGTGTTGTTTAAAGCAAACATTAAATGCTTCTTGTATCCTAAATTTGCACATCCTTGAGCATATTCTTCCATGATGTCAAATTCTCTCAATTCTTTTTGAGTAGGTAATTGTATATACTGTTTTAAAGCATCTATTTCGTAGAATAAATCTTTTTCTTCCTGGGAGTATTCTTCCAAGTCTTCTTCTTTTAGTGGAACAAAGAGAATATCTCCTTTGGATATATCCACATAAGCCTTCCAATTGGCATCTATTTGTTCAAAAGCTTCAGCCATATCTTCAATCCATACTGCTTCTTTTTCCATACTTCTTCACCTCCACATCATTTTAACATAAAAGAAAAAGGACCATTATTTTTATTAATTGTAATAGTCAATTTGTTAAATTACCATTATGGTGGCATTATTTCTCTAATAAATCTTCCATCGTACATCCCAATATTAGTGATAATCGATAGATTGTTTCTGCTCTTGCTTTAGCTATGTTTTCATTTTCTGTGCAATAAAATCCTAGTCCATAATCATTATTTTTTACCTGCCCATATGTAGGCTTTTCAATAATCTTTTCTGAACCATGAAATAAAGTTGTTATGTTATTTTTTGATTTTAAACTATCACCACAGTGATACTTTTACAATCAATCAAAGAAAAATGTTGCCTAGGCAACACTTTCCCTTCTTATTATTTTTTTAGCGTCATGTGATTGATCATGCTGGCCTGATATGCTGCTCCAAATCCATTATCGATATTGACAACACTGACTCCACTGGCACATGAATTCAACATAGACAATAAAGCACTTAATCCATTAAAGCTTGCACCATAGCCAACACTAGTTGGTACTGCGATAACTGGACAATCTGCCAATCCTCCAATAACACTTGCTAAAGCGCCCTCCATTCCAGCAATAGCCACAATCACGTTGGCACTCATTATTTCATCAATGTGTGATAAAGTACGATGTAATCCAGCCACCCCTACATCATATAATCGAATCACTTCGTTTCCAAAGACTTCCAATGTCAATGCTGCTTCTTCCGCTACTGGCATATCACTGGTTCCTCCGGTACACACGACTACTTTTCCATTTCCGTTAGGAATTGGTTTTTCACCAATAATTGCGACTTTAGAAAGAGAATCATATGTATATTCCATTTTGTCTTTAAGATAGTCATCTGCTTCTTTTTTCATGCGTGTAACAAGGATTGTTTTTTGGCCACTTTCCAACATAGACTGAGCTATTTTATAGATTTGTTCAGGCGTCTTTCCTGCCCCATAGATTACTTCAGCCATACCTTGACGAATTCCTCTATGATGGTCAATTTTCGCAAAGCCTAAATCTTGAAATGGTTCTTTTTTTAATTGTAAAACAGCCTGATTGATGGATATTTCGTCATTTTTAACCGATTCTAATAAAGATATTAATTCATTTTGATTCATTTAACGTTCCTCCAAATCTAATAAAACAATGTCAAAAATCGGTTTCAACAAAGAAAGCATTTCCTCTTTTTTAAAACGAAGCCAATCCTTTTTTGACAGTTGAATACGAGCCGCTCCATAGTACACACGCACTCTAAAATCACGATAGCCTAAATCATGAAGTATATTTTCAGCTTGCTCTACTTTTTTTAGGTTTTCATGTGTAATCAATTGATTTGCTTGTATACGAGTAGCTAAACAAGCATAGCTTGGTTTATCCCAGGTAAACAGTCCGGCTTCTTTTGATTTTTCTCTTATCACACTTTTGGAAAGATTACACATTCTTAAAGGAGATAACACCTTTAGTTCTTGTATTGCTTTTGAGCCAGGTCTTTCATCCATATCATCACTGGCATTTGTTCCATCGATTAATATAGTATATCCATCTTGTATTGCCTGTTGTTTTAATAGAGTAAATAATTCCTTTTTACAATAGTAACATCGATTATCCGGATTTTTTCTAACATCTTCTACTTGTAAAATATCATAAGAAATAACTTTTAAATCAATTCCTAATTGTTTGCATAATTGATAAGCATCGTCCAGTTCAAACTGTGGTTGAAATGGTGTTTTAATAAAATATGGTTGTATATCCGCTCCCATTGTTTTTCCTGCATACAACAGATAAGCAGAATCCACACCTCCTGAAAATCCGATGGCAATTTTATTATTTTGTTTAAAAAAGGTTTCTAAGTTCATAGTAAATTCCTGTTCATCTCTATTTTAACATCAATTCTACGATATAAAAAGCCAACCAATCAGCTGGCAATGAGTATTTATTTTTGTTCTACACTTTTGGCATCTTCTTGACTAGATTCCTTTAATTCATACGTATCAAATGCCGGTGATTCTGGAAGTTGTATTTCTAAGCTGGAAACTTTTGTCAATATAGCGTCCCCTTTTTGACATTCAACACGGAAAACATGTCCACCTTTACTGCGATCTTTAGAAATGAAATGAAAATGCCAGCCGGGAAGATTAATTCCATCCATATAATCAGGAAAATACAGACAAACTAAAGTCCCTTCTATATTTTTAAAACAGAAATCTTTTTGTGTTTGTTTTAAAATATTCTTTAATTCTAAATGGGCAGAAACATACCCATCTTCCGAACGAGCGTCTACTAACGGAAAGAAACCATCGATACGAACAATCTGCATAAAGTTTAAGCCAAAGACTTCATCCACTTTATTATTTAATAAAGATTTTAATTGGTCTATATCATGGATATTTTCAATTGAAAATGTTTTATCCGCTCTGTTTTGAGTAATACAAGCAAATGGTGTTGTTTCTTTTCCATCCGGAATCAAAACATCTCCATTACTTAAAGCTTTGTAGCATTTCCCATCAACAATAATCATTTCTCCATCTACATTTTCAAATGTACCTAATCCAATATCCCCAAACTTTAATAAATCTCGAATAGAGATAACTCCTTTTGTATAACCAAGAAGTAAAGCCTGTAGAGTACAAATCTGAACTAATTTTGTTTTTTCCATAATATAATCTTCTTCCTATTTTTAATTATTATAAATGAAAAAATAGTATTTTTACATAAAAAAGCCAAGTGTTAGAAAACATTTGGCTTAAAATTTTTTTCATCCTCTATATACTTCATTTCCGTCGATGATAGTTGCAACTACTTTTGCATCCGCAATTTCTTCTAAATCATCTGTTAAGAAGTTTTTATCAAATATAGACATATTGGCAACATATCCAATTCTTAAACATCCTAAATGATTTTCTTGTTTAACCGAATAAGCCGGACCTGTTGTCAAACCAGCTACAGCCTCTTCTCTTGAAATACATTCATCCGGATTCCATTGATAATAGACTTCTTTATGCGGATTTGTTCTTCTGCATGCCATATAAACAGAATTTGGGATAGATAATTCTGTACTAACAGGATAATCCGAATGGAATGCCAAAATCGCATGATGGTTTAAGAAAGATTGTAGTGGATAGCTATAGAAAGTACGTTTATCTCCAATATAATTAATAGATTGTTGATAATAACTGAATGCTGCACGGCTCATCCATAATGGAGCAACAACAGCTACCGCATTCAAAGCTGCTAATCGTTTAATATCTTCCGGTTGTACCATCTGCAAATGGGCTAAAGCATTACGCATCTGCATATTTCCTGTCTCCGTTTGAACCGTTTCCATACAGTCTAAGGCAAACTTAACAGCTCCATCACCAATCGTATGTTGATGGACACTTAATCCTAACTTTTCGCATTCTCTATATAGTTCTACAACACGATTATAATCACAGAATCGTTTAACTCCTGTATATCCAGGACGATCATTATACTCATCCAAAGTCCAAGCTGTATGAGCTTCTACGACACCATCCATAAAGATTTTTACACCAACGACTTGTAAATATTCGCAATTGTATTTATCCGCCATTTCTTTTGCTTTTCTTACATCCGCAACATAGTCTTCAGATCTTTCATCAATCATCCAACCAGTATAAACTCTTAATTTCCAGCGACCATCATCAATCATTTTACGATACAAACGAAGAATTTTTTCCGTCGCACCGGCTTCATAGAAGGCGGTAAAGCCTAAAGACAGAGCAAGATCTTGCCATTTTAATAAAGCATATTCCATTTCTTCATCACTAAAATTATTCATTTGTCTTGTGATTTTTATGTAAGGTCCTTCTGATACATATCCAGTTGGTTTTCCATTTTCATCCACACGAATAATATCGGTACCCCAATCTTCAACCGCTTTTTCATTAATTTCAAATTTTTCCATAGCCTTTGTGTTCATCCACATGGAATGCCCATCAACTGAATTCAATGAAATAGGTTTATCCGCACAAAGCTCATCCAACATAGCTGCTGTTGGTGGATATTCTCTTTCTTGCCAACCAGCTCCATAATAGAATGGACTATCTGGATTTTCTTTTATATATTCCTTCATAATCTCCAGATAATCTGCCATAGATTCACCTTTTGTCAAATCGGCAAAATAAGCCAAACGAGGTCCTGCCATACCACCATGGCAATGACTCTCAATCACACCTGGATAAATATAATTATCGCCATAATCCATCACTTGTGTGTTTTCATCACATAACTTTTTAGCCATTTCAAGAGTTCCTGCATATTGTACAAGTCCATCTTTAACCGTAATAGCTTCCATGATTGGATTACGTGCATCAAGAGTGATGATATTTCCAATTATTAATTTGTCTGCCTTCATTTATTTTCCTCCAAATTGTTTTCTTTATCTTATCATAAAATGACTGAAAGCCACACATATAAGATCATCTAATGATTGTACGAAATAAATTTCTTTTCAAAAAAAGAAATAATTTGTACGAATTTCTATTATATAATTAATAACTGTATGAGGTGATTCTATGGAAAATACAATGATGAAAGATTTAACGAAAGGAAGCGTTCCTAAATTATTATTTACATTTGCCGCTCCCTTATTTATATCTAATGCCTTACAAGCAATCTACAATATAGTCGATATGATTGTTGTAGGACAAGTAATTGGTGGAAATGGAATGTCTGCTGTGTCAACAGGCGGAAATATTCTTTCTATTTTAAACTTTGTCGTTATGGGATTTTCATCGGCTGGGCAAATTATTATTGCCAAGGATGTAGGAGAAAAAAATTTAAAAGGTGTTCAAAAAACAATTGGAACCATGTTTACTTTACTTCTATCCATATCGGTTGTGATTTCCTTGCTGTGTTTCTTATTCCGGCATACATTATTACAGTTAGTAAATACACCTCAAGAAGCATATGATTATACAATGGATTATACAATTGTATGTATGAGCGGTTTGATTTTTATTTATGGATACAATATTGTCAGTGCTATTATGCGTGGAATGGGAGACTCTAAACGACCATTTATGTTTGTTGCCATCGCTTCTGTCATTAATATTGTTTTAGATATCCTTTTTGTTGCTGTATTCCATATGGAAGTAAGAGGAGCTGCTTTGGCTACTGTTATCGGACAGGCATTTAGTTTTATTTATGCCCTGATTTATTTATATAGACATAAAGAAAGCTTTGGATTTGATTTTAAACCCAAAAGTTTTATTCCTGATTCAAAAGCAATGGTAAAAATCAGTACTTTAGGTATTCCAATGGCCTTACAATCTGCCGCTATCACGCTTTCTATGACCGTTGTTGCTGCATGGGTTAATTCATTTGGAGTTGTATTCTCAGCTTGTGCAGGTATTCTAAATAAACTGAATATGATGGTTGGTATTTTAAGTAATTCTCTAACGACCGCTGCAAGTTCGATGGTTGGACAAAACATAGGGGCCGCCAAATTCGATCGAGTTGGTAAAATCTTATTTTGTGCTTTTGGCAGTGCCTTTGTATTAGGAACAATTTATGTTATTGCCTTAGTCACAATTCCAGATAAAATTTTTGGTTTGTTTACACAAGATGTACAAATTATCACAAGTGCCTCCATCATTGTTCTTCCAAGCATCATTGGTGCTTATGGTGCCGCTACACGATGCTTTGGCTTTGGAATCATCAATGGCTCTGGAAACTCCAAGTTAAACTTATTAGTTGCGATTATGGATGGAATGATTGGAAGAATTGGTATGGCTTATCTTTTAGGTTGGATATTTAATATGGGCCCACAAGGATTTTGGTTAGGAGATGCCATAGCCGGATTTATGCCAATTATAATTGGTGGTACTTTCTACTTAACTGGAAAATGGAAGTATTAAAAGAAAAGCTTAAACTCTCTTTGAGTCTAAGCTTTTTTAGTTGAAAATTCATTAAAATAAAAATATACAGACATGCAAGTAGAAATAATCCATCCTATAGGCCAAGCCATCCAAATACCAGTATAGCCAAACGGCTTCGATAAAAGAATTGCTAAAACGACACGAATAATTAAATCTGTGAATGTTGAAGTCATAAACTTTGACATTTTACTCGATCCTCGTAATATTCCATCGGCTACTAATTTTGCGGATACAACAAAATAGAATGGAACAATAATATGTAATAACTGCATACCTGAGGCCAGCGCCAAAGTAGATGGTGTATCCATAAAGAAACCAATTAATATATGAGTTTGTGTCATATATAAAAGGATAATGGGGACACATAAAATCCATACCATTTTGATACCTGCTTTAAAGCCAGATTTTACACGATCTATCTTACCTGCCCCTAAATTTTGAGCTGTATAATTTGAAATTCCATTTCCTAGAGTTGTAAAGGATGTAATGACTAAATTATTTAATTTAATAGCTGCACTATATCCAGCAATCACGCCAGCTCCAAATCCATTAATAACCCCTTGAATAATAATATTTCCAATCGACACAAAGCTTTGTTGAAGAGTACTGGGAATGGCAACCTTAATGAATTTCATAAATAAGACTTTTGAAAAATAAGGAACTTTTCCTATATTCATTTTTTGTAGTCTTAAAAAAACGACACTCAAAGCTAAAATACAACTAAATCCCTGGCAAATAAATGTAGCCCAGGCCACTCCGGCTACTCCCATATGAAAGGAAGCTACAAATAAAATATCAACCAAAATATTGGTTACAGAGGAAATTGCCAGAAATATAAATGGTGTTTTTGAATCTCCTAATGCACTAAATATTCCTGTTGAAATATTGTAAAAGAATAGAAAGGGTAATCCCAATATATAAATATTTAAATATAAAATTGAATCATCAAAGATTTCGATAGGTGTTTGAATTAAATTCAACAATAAATTGGAACACGTTAAACCAAACAACATTAATATTCCACAGACAACCGCGCTAGATAAAATAGCGGTAGAAATAGCAGTTTTCATCTCTTTGTAATCTTTTTGTCCAAATAATAATGAAGTTACAACCGAACATCCCATATTACAACCAAAGGCAAAGGCAATAAAAATCAAAGTGATTTCATAACTATTTCCAACAGCTGCTAAGGCATTTTCACCTATAAACTTACCAGCTACTAAGCTATCGGCAATATTATATAATTGTTGAAAAATAATACTTCCAAACAATGGTAAACAAAACTTCCAGAGGACAGTTTGTGGATTTCCTACTGTTAAATCCTTATTCATCCAATTCCTTCTTTCAAACTCATGTATTATAGTACTAATTTTTTTGATTGTAAAATGATAGAATAAATTTGAAAGAAGGTGTCTTTATGTTTCCAAAAGATTTTTTATGGGGTGCTTCCATCAGTGCCATGCAAGCAGAAGGAAGTATCGATAATAGAGGTCTAACATTTGCGGATTTACGTTCTCAACAAATGAATAAAGATTTAGGCTATGCTGATACAAGTGTTGCCGTTGATTTTTATCATCACTACAAAGAGGATATTCAATTAATGAAGGAATGTGGATTTAAAAGTTTTCGTATGTCTATTGCCTGGTCAAGAATTTTTCCAAATAATAGTACCGATATCAATCAAGAAGGTGTTGACTTCTATCATTCCGTATTCGATGAATTAAATAAAAATAATATTGAACCCATTGTCACTTTATTTCATTTCGATATGCCTTACTGGATGGCAAAAAAATACAACGGATTTGTTTCAAGACAAGCTATTAATGATTTTGTAGCCTATTCTAAATTCTGTTTTGAAGAATATGGAAATAAAGTAAAATACTGGCTGACTATCAATGAACAAACTGTATTAGCATTCATTCCATCCTTGCAAGGATTAAAAAATTTCAAAGAAACTTACCAAGCATTTCATCATATGTCTTTAGCCAATGCCAAAGTCATAAAACTTTATCATTCTATGAATTTAAACGGAAAAATTGGACCATGTATTTCTTATAGTACAACCTATCCTGCTTCTTGTGATCCGCAAGATATAAGACTTGCCTTTTTCCAAGATGATTTAATGGTCTTTTCTTTATGTGATGTCCATATGTATGGAAAATATCCACAATATTTTTTGAATTGGTTAAAAGAAATGAATTGTGAATTTAAAATGGAACTAGGTGATGAAGAAATATTAAAAGATGCCATTCCAGATTTCTTTGGATTAAATTGGTATTGTACAGAGGTGATAGGAAAATATATTGAAGAAGACTCCTTTGGAAATTATGATGGACCCGATATGCCAAGACAATCAAGAACATTAAAAGGAGTTTATCAATATTATAAAAATCCACATACACCATATTCTGAATATAATTGGAATAATGATGGAATTGGTTTACATTATTCTTTACGTAAAATGTATGACCGTTACCACATCCCTCTATTAATTACGGAAAATGGATGGTCTGCCAATGAAACATTAGGTGATGATGGAAAAATTCATGACATTGAAAGAATTGATTATTTTAAAAATATGGTAGAAGGAATGGAAGAAGCACTAAATGATGGTGTTGAATTAATGGGATTTAATCCATGGTCCTTTATTGATGTAACCTCTTCTTCCCAAGGAATGAATAAACGATATGGACTTGTATTTGTAGATCGTACAAATGAAGATATAAAAGAATGTGCACGTATTCCTAAAGATTCCTATTACTGGTATAAAGAAACCATTGAAAAGTATACAAAATAAAGAGAGATTTCAAAATCTCTCTTATTTCATGTATTGATTTCTTCTTTTATCCAACAACATCTGTGCAATCACAATAATCATAGAAAATAAAATATTCATAATCCAGTTAATAGATGTTTGTGTTCTCATATCAACAACTGTAAAAATTATCATAAATACAACAAATTCAATTCCATATTTCATATACTTATTCATTATAAAACCTGCTCCTCCACAAAAGTAGACAACTCATCTACGCTTTCTTTAAAATCTCTTTTCGCCCATTCTTCTAATATTCCAAATAAACCATAGGATACAAATCGTGTCAAATATACATCTAATGGATTATAAGAAGGATATTCACTTAAAATCTGAAAGAAAGCCTTCTGAATTGTCTGTTCATAATGTACTTCATAAATTCTTTTAATTAAATCCTTATGAATATAATTAAATTCAAAAAAATCATGAACATTATTGGTTACTGTTTTAACATCAATTCTTTCATCTGTCCACTCTTTCCATAAATGACATAAAGCATATGTCAAAACATCTTCTTTCGATGAAAAATTCCGAAAATAAGTAGCCCTTCCTACTCCTGCCTGTAAAGATATCTCTTGTGCTGTTAATTTATCCGGGTGTTTTTCCTTGATTAACTTCACAAAGGCATCTGCAATGCAGTCTTTTAAAAATATATTTTTTGCCATAATAGTTCCTTTTTATTGATACAAAACGTTTTATTCGTATCTTTTATGTGTTTTGATTCACTTTTTAATTGTTTAAAAACTGATACTAGAGTATCATCTTTCTTGCTGAAAGAAAAGGAGAATTTTATGAAAATTATCACAGATTCTGCATCTGATATTCAATTAGATGTATTAAAAGAGAAAAATATAGACTTAATCCCTATGACTATACAAGTAGGACTAGAAAGTATCTTAGATGATAAAACAAAGAATATGAATGAATTTTGGAACATTATGGAAGCACAAAGTCTAAGCACTTCTCAACCATCCCCTATTTATTTCATGGACTTATTTGAAAAAATCAAAAAAGAAAAAGAAGAAGCCATCTTTATCAGTGTTTCTAGTGCCTTATCAGGAACTTATTCTCAAGCTGTAATGGCAAAAGAAATGATAGATTATGAAAAGATTTATATCATTGATTCAAAAAATGTTACTGCAGGACAAGCTCAATTGGTTTATTATGCCTGTCAATTAAGAGATGATGGATATTCTACTTTAGATATTGTTGATATTTTAGAATCCTTTAAAAAGAAGATTCATATCTATGCTTGTTTAGATACTTTAGAATATCTAGCACGACTAGGACGTATAAATACAACCGTATCTTCAATAGGAGATTTTGTGAAAGTAAAACCAATTCTAACTGTTATGGATGATGGGACTCTAGGAATATATAAAATGAAACGTGGAGTGAAAAAAGCCATCAAAGAATTAGAAGACATTTACAATAGTTCAGATGTAGATTTAAGATTTCCCATGATTCCTTTATACTCTAAAGATAAAGAAAACTGTGATGAATTGGTAAAATCATTTAATAGCAATACTGATTATTTTGAAATAGGATGTACTGTTGGATGTCATGCTGGACCTAATGCGTTTGGAATTGTATTTATAGAAAAATAAAAATATACACATATTTATAACAATACAATAAAAGCTCTATTTCTCCTTATTAAATAAAGAAGATTAGAGCTTTTGTTAAATAGTGGCAAGTTCTTCAGCAAGTAAGAAAGACATGTAATACGGAAGTGTTGTTATATGATCATTTACGGAAACATTATATTCACCTAATTTAATTAAATCATCAACTTCATACTTTGCTTTATCAGATAGTACAGTTTTACTTGATTTCGTTTTTCCAGATTTTGCTTTTACTTCAACAAGAGTTGGTTTTCCATGGAATCGAATAATATAGTCAATCTCTAATCCACTTGACCTATGAAAATAATACAATTTTATATCTTGTTTAGAAAAGGCATCCGCTACAATGTTTTCAAAAATAGCACCTTTATAAATTCCCAAATTTCCAGAAAGAATGTCCCCGGCTGTCCCTTTCTCTAGCATAGCTACATAAAGGCCACTATCTTGCATATATAATTTGAAAACATCCTCATCCTTGTTACCTTCTAAAGGAAGAGCCAATTCAGTAAGATTAAAGCATTGTGCTACAATACCTGCATCCACAAGCCATTGAATAGCCTCTCTGTATTCACTGCTTCGGCCTTTTACCTTAATCTTAGAATATTGAAACTTTTTATTTTCTTTTGCCAATTGGTTAGGAATTGATGAGAACACTTCCTCTATTCTCGCTAAAAGAAGAGGATCAGTCTCTTCGTTTTCATCAGCATTTAAATGTTTCCCAAAATCATCTCTATACTCTTCAAGAATATCATGTTGAATACTATATACTTCATTCATATTTTTTGTATTTACAAATGTTTCTACAATTTTTGGAAGTCCTCCAACACAAATATACTCTTTAAAATATCGTAACATTGCTAAATGAGTTGATTTTGAAACTTGCTTTTTATTCGTGTAGCATTCTCTTATGTAACTTGTTACCGTTTCATCAATACCAATAGCCCATAAAAACTCCTCAAAGTCCATTGGCTTCATATAAATAATGTGTTCAAATCCAGTTGGCACACCTTTGCCTATTTTTCGATTATATCCTCTTATTCCAAGCAATGAACCAATGGCAATAATATCATATCTTCCATCTTCCATAAATGGTTTAATAGAGGCTCTTGCATTAGCACATTCCTGAACTTCATCAAAAATAAGAATGGTATCGCCAGGAATCAACTTAATTCCAGGCATTTTAGCGCTAATATCAAGCATGATTCGATTGACTTCTAAATTTCCTTCGAATACAGTACGAATGTCCTCATTATTCTTAAAATTAATGTATATAACACTCTTATAATTCTCTTCGGCAAAGTATCTTACAATGAATGTTTTACCTATTTGTCTAAGCCCTTTTATAACCAAGGCTTTCTTTTTTCTTGGGGCGTTTTTCCAAGAATACAACTCTTGCAGTATTTTTCTTTTAAACATGATCTACACTTTCTAAAGGGAATTGTTTAATTTCATAATCACTTTTTCAAGGGAATATTATAAAAATCTCCACACAAAGTTGAGATTAAATAAAATATGTTAATTTAAATATTGCTTACTTTTTATAAAATTTTTCTAAGCCTTTCCAAACAGTAACTACGCCTAGATAATCTTCAATAAAGTCTATATTACGCAAACGGATAGGAATTCGATTATCCCCTCCTTTGTATAAAATATGTAAAACTTCAAAGAATCGATCTTCGATGACTTCACTTAGTTTCAATAAAGAAACCGGTCTTTCTTTCTTTTCTTCTAATCGTTTTAAAACTTCTTTACAGAAATCATCAAAATGATAAATTTCTGTTGCTTTCATATGTACAGAACTTGCCAAATATTCTAAAAGAATTTCATACAAGAAAATACGTGTATATTTTGATCTTAAATCAGGTACATCATGTCCCATAAAATGTTTCTTTATTTTTTTATCAACAGAAATATTATGGTCTTCGGCATAGACTGACATATAGTTTTCAAAGTCAATCATCTTTTTAAAATCATCTTTTTCAAAAGTATAAATGTAACCTGGAAGCTGATCTAAACGTTTCATGGTTTCTAAATAACCAAGTTGCATAGAACGCATTCCTTCTACCGCTCTAAAATCCAAGAAATTTCCTAATGGCACAAGCGGTTCCCAATAACAGATATCATCTCTAATGATTTTTGGTTTATATAATCCAACTCCCTTAACATCAATAGCAAGTATCATTTCGGCATTCATATCAATTGCTAAATCAACAGGTAAGTTATCATCATATCCACCATCAATATATAAATCTTCATCTATTTTCTGCATAGGGAAAGCCGGGAAACAAGAAGCACTGGCAATGACAACATCATTGACATTGTTTTCATTAATTGCTTTTCCTTTAAACCACGGAACTGCTTTGTATTGTGACACATCAAATGTCATACAGGCATAGTCAATATTGGAGTTCGCAAAATCTTCATAACTGAACATATCATTAAATACATTTTTTAATGGAGTAATATCTACTCCTCCAGATTTACCATAATGCTCAGCTACTTTTAATAAATTTTCACGATTTTCAAATAATTCTTTAGGGTCTGTTGAGATTACTAAGTTTTGAACAATATCACTTGGTTCTAAATCAATCACAAAATCCACTAAATTATCTTCTTTTCCACAGGCATAAATAGCCCCTACAATGGCTCCAATGCTTGTACCAGAAACACAATCAAATGTAATTCCACATTCTTTAAAAGCTTGTAGAGCCCCTATTTCATAACAGCCTTTGGCTCCTCCACCACCTAATACAAGTCCTTTTCTTTTGTCTGTGTTTTTAAAATTATCATAAACATTTTCTTTCATAGTACCACCCACACTTTTAACATCCTTATTTTATCAAATATGCTTTATTATTTACAGATTATTTATGATTAAATAAAGATATGGAATTCAAGATAAAAGACAATAAAATCATTAAATATACCAAGTGGAATAAAAGGAAAGTAATCATTCCAAACGGCATTCATCAAATTGGATATGAGGCTTTTAGAGAACATAATGAAATCGAATATGTAAAACTTCCATCTTCTATTGAAAACATTTCATTTAAAGCTTTCTATAAATTTAGAGGCATTGTCTATAAAGAAATGGAGTTTGACTTAGACTCGAATTTTAAAAACAAGCACTTACATGATACGATTCAATTTGGAAAATATCCCCAAACTAGAACAGGTGACTGTTTTCCTATAGAATGGATGATCATTGATGAAACGGCCGATTCCTTTTTAATCATTAGTAAAAAGTGCATCGATTGTCAACAATATCATGATGATTGGCAAGTGGTAAGTTGGAAAAATTCTTCAATTCGCAATTGGTTAAATACGTTATTTTATAATTTTGCCTTTAATGAAAAAGAAAAATCAAAAATTATAAAAACAAAAAGAAGTGTATTGAATACACTTTCTATTACTGACAACCTGGATACAGAAGATTTTGTATTTCTATTAAACGAAAATGAAGTTATGGACTATTTTCAAAATCAAGAAATGCGAAAATGCAGGCCAACCGTCCATACCATCATCAAAGGCATGGATAATTATGAAAAAGGGTGTTGGTGGTGGCTACAAAATCCAGGAAAGAAGGCTGAATATTGTGCTGTAGGGATCAATGGAAACATCTACAATTTTGGAATTTATATGACCTATTATCATGGAATCCGTCCTTGTTTATGGATTCAAAAATAAAGTTGCAACTTTATATTACGATTTTTTAACTCTCTTCATCATAAGCAATAATCCTGTAAACATCCAGATATTCCCCACACTAATCCATCCACACGTAATGGCATTGACAACAGGATGATTTCCAAGCACCTTAACTAACATTGCCAGTGCCATTCCAACCGGTAAAGAAAAAATCCAGCACCATTTAGGATAAGGCGTCATACCTGTACAAAAGGCTTTGATTTGTCCATAGCACAAAATAATGAAGAAAATTATAAAGAAAATCGTAGATGGTAAAACAAAGTATTTTGCGAACTGTAAAGCAATGTCGAAAGATGTATGATGATAAACATATAAAAGAGCACAACATGATACATGGCATCCACAAGCTCCAAACATCATATATCCAAAAATACCTGTTCGATAAATATGCGCTAAATGAGCAGATTTTTCTGCCATTAATCGATAAATTCCAAAATAAGATAATCCTTCTATACTGATTCCAATAAGGCCTAATACACCCGATAGAAATATCATAAAATCATTCTTTGTATAACAAGATAATTTCCATTCTATCCCTGCTAAAGATGCATTTGGATTTCCATAGCCAAGAATCCAATCGGCCACAAATGCAATACAAGAAGCCACTAACCCAATGGTTAATAATTTTTTTATTCGTTTCCAATTCAATGTTGAATCAATTCCTATATTGTTGTACATAATAGTTCCCTATCACCAAATCCATTCTTTAGAAATGTAAAATTCGTCACATTTCCTCTATCCATTTATACACTTCATTCCTTACATTTTTCTTTAACGGAAGCATATGTCCATACTTTGGATAAATTATTTTCTTGTAAGCATATCCTTGATTTTCTTTTTCCAAAGCATTATATAACATAGAAGCGGAATAACTAGATGGCCAGGAAGTATCTTTATTTCCTGCCAGTAACAATATTCTTGCTTTCACTTTCGATATTGGTAAAGCAGCCATTGCGATTTTTTCTTTCTCTTTGTCAGAATATGCTTTTACATAGGCATCATACATTTTATATTTTGAAAAATCAGCACAAACATAAGGGATATCTTCATCATTCCATGTAATAAAACCATGATGCAACATCGTCTTTTTATCTTTTGAAACAGCTTCAAAAGAAACATGAGATGGTGACATTAAAACAAGATTATCTACTTGAATATGTAAAGAACAGGCAAGTGCAACAACACTTCCCATGGACATACCAAATAAAGATACTTTATCGCATCTTTTTTTCAAGTATTCAACTGCTTTTATAGCCATTTCTATAGGAATTTGATTCGGACAATTAGGTAGTCCAACCACTCCAAATAAAGAAATAGACAAAGCGCAAAATCCATGCCTGGCAAATTCTTTTGCCATTATCTTTCCTACTTTTATAAACCCTACGGATTCTCCACCCATAATAATTACGACGCCATGATTAGAAGACTCATTTTCTAAATAGCCTGAAAAGCCATAATCTTTAAGACTCATTGTTTTCATAATCAATCCTCTATTAATTTTTTAATATACTCTACATATCCTTCAGGATTCTGTATTTGGAAACCACCATGTCCATATCCTTTGGCAATGTAATAATGAGCATTGGGATATTTTTTCTTTAATCGTTTTTCACTCATTCTTGCTGGTTCATTTTCTGAAAATAAGAATGTTGTTTTTAATAAAATATCTTCTTTCAAATCTGGTAATTCACATTTATAACACGTATCACTAATATTCTTAACAGATTTAGAGTCAATCCATTGTCCAATAAGTGCAAATCCTTTTAATAAACCTTTATAAGAATCTAGACTATCTCCACCTAATTTTTTTATAAATGGATCGTTTAATAAAGTTTCTTCCGCTTGTTCAACTGATTGACAACGAGAAGCTTTATTGATTAAAATCATAAATTTTTTAGCCATGATGGCTCTAAAAAATCTTGGAAAGTAAAAGAATGGGCCTCCATCATATAAATAATGTTGTACAGGTATATCTAATTCCTTGGCAATTTCTAAAGCCACTTCAGCACCCATCGATGTACCTTGTAGTAAACAAATTTCATGAATATTATGTTCATGTAACCATTGAATCATTTTTCTGGCATCTTCTTGTTTTGAATAATATTTAGTCTCTTCTTTATGATGTCCATCTAGTGTAGGAAGGATCACATAATAATCCTTTTCAAAATACTTTCCTATTTTGGATGTCATTTCACTTGTACAAAACATACCAGGTATCATTAAAATAACAGGATTCTTTTCATTTCCTAATGTATCTATTTTCATATAAACTCCAACAAAAAACTAGTTAGCATACCCTAACTAGTTTTAATATATTCTTTCAATTCAATTTATTCAAGAATTATTCATCCGGTTGTTGTCCATCATGAGCTTTCCATTGACATTCTGTAACATCCATATGTGTAAATGTAGCTTTAAAAGATGAATCCTCTGGTGAACATGCATAGATTCCAAACTGAATTTCATCTTTTGCCTTTGTCATATGACAAATACGCATTTGTTTAAACTTTATGCCATCATTGGAACATTCAATGCAGAAATCATTTTGCCTTCTTGATAATCGATACCACATCGATTTAATAGAAGCGTCTATTTCTGTTGTAGCCCAATCGGAATAACCCATATTGGTCACTACACTTCCTAAATGTTGAAACGTTTCATTTTCGTATTCAATCGATCCTTTTAACCAGTTTTCACTATCTAAATATAAAACAATTCCACACTGGTCAAAGCGATGTTTGCTTTCAAATTCCGTTTTTACAATAAAAGAAAAATATTTTTCTTTTGTTTGAATCTGTAGAACAGGGGCATTATCATTTTGAAAATGGTAATATGTTCGTTGCCATAAATCTGTAAAAGGATTGGTAATTATCTCAATTTTATCTTCATAAATTGTATAGTCCTTTGGATATCGTGTCCATTTCCATGCATCTATTTTCATAATTATCCTCACTTTTAAATAATTATATAATAATAAAATCATTTAAAAGAAATATAATTC
>R14__coassemble_124_pt1 | contig 65322 bp, 64 predicted proteins | sample R14__metabat2_low_PE_009 | metagenome-assembled genome bin R14 | reverse complement strand
ATTCGTCGTGGAGATGCTGCTCCAATGGCAATTGTTGAATTTGTGAAGTAGTTTACCTACTTCACTTTTTTTTGCAGGAGGAACGGGAAATGTTGCTTAGTGTTAATCAATTAAATAAAAAAATAAATGATAAAGTTCTTTTTCGTGATGCAACATTTTCAATCGAAGAAAATGAAAAAATTGCTTTAGTTGGTGTAAATGGTACAGGAAAAAGTACTTTTTTAAAAGTAATTGCAGGTGTTGAACAATATGATAGCGGAACTATTATTACCAAGAATGGAATCAAAATTCATTATTTAGCGCAAAATCCTGTTTTTAAAAAAGATACCATTTGGCAAGAAATATCTTTTGTCAATGATCATAGTCAACATCCTCAAGAAGAATTTCAAGTAAAATCCATTCTTACAAAATTAGGATTAATGAATTTTGAACAAGAAATAGAATCAATGTCTGGAGGGCAACAAAGAAAATTATCATTGGCATGTGCTCTTGTAAGCGAGTGTGATTTATTGCTATTAGATGAACCTACCAACCATTTAGATCATGATATGGTTGAATGGTTAGAAAATTACTTAGTTCATACAAAATGCTCTATTTTAATGGTGACCCATGATCGTTACTTTTTAGATCGTATTTGTACCAAAATCTTTGAATTGGACCAAGGTGATTTCTATGTTCATAAAGGAAACTATGAGGTTTATTTGGAAGATAAAGAACATCGAGAAGAACTAGAACAACTCGCAATTCAAAAACATAAAAACTTATATTTAAAAGAATTGGCTTGGGTTCGTGCGGGTTGTCAAGCACGTTCCACTAAACAACAATCACGTTTAAATCGATTTGAACAACTTCGTAATCAGCGATTTAAAAGCCAACAACAAGCTTTGGAATTAAAAGTGAATACACGAAGATTGGGAAAGAAAACCATTGAAGTCAACAATGTATCTTTTGGATATGACCAGCTTTTATTTAAAGATTTTACTTATAATTTTCTTAGAAACGATCGTATTGGAATCATAGGCCCTAATGGCTGTGGTAAGTCTACTTTATTAAATGTGCTTGCAGGCGAACTCTCTCCTTTAACAGGGACAATAGAATATGGAGAAACAGTTTCTGTTTCTTATTTTAAGCAGCAAGATTTGTCTCAATTTGCAGATTTAAGGGTGATTGATTATATAGAAAAAACAAGTCAGGTAATTGAAGAAGGAAACAATATATTGACAGCAGCGCAGATGTTAGAGAGATTTTTGTTTCCAAGAAAGATGCAGTATACTACAATTTCTAGATTATCCGGTGGAGAAAGAAAAAGACTGTATCTGTGTAAGATCTTAATGGAATGTCCAAATGTTTTAATTCTTGATGAGCCGACTAATGATTTAGATATTCTAACTCTAGAAATTTTAGAAGATTATTTAGACGATTTTAACGGAATTGTCATTGTTGTTAGTCATGATCGTTATTTTTTAGATCGTGTTTGTGATAAAGTCTTTATTTTTCAAAAAGATAAAACTATTGAACCTTATATTGGTGGTTATAGTGACTATTTAGATTTAATAGAAAATGAGAAGATCTATCAAAAACAAGAAAAAAAGATTTGGAAGACAAATAAAAAAATAACGTTAACTTATATGGAAAAGAAAGAATTGGAGTCTTTAAATAAAGAAATGCCGATTTTAGAAGATGAAATTTCAGAATTAAATGGGAAAATAAATACGACTGTAGATTATCCTACATTAAATGAGTTATGTACGTTAAGGGATGAAAAAGAAAATCTTTTAGAAGAATATACTTTGAGATGGATGGAACTAGAGGAGAAAATGGAAAACTAATATGAATAAAGAATTTTATACAAAACCTTTACATGTAATTTTGTTGGCAATAGTTGCAACATTTTTATGGGGATGTGCTCCTTCTGTAATAAAAATGGGATATGCTCTTTTAGCTCTAGATTCTTCTATGACATCCTCTATTTTATTGTTTGCTGGTTATCGATTTACATTAGCGGGCATATTGGTTGTGATCATTCAATCTATGTTCCAAAAAAGATTAATGACACCAGAAAAAGGGGCGTTAAAATACATTTTGATTTTAGCTATGTTTCAGACATTTGGTCAGTATTTTGCTTACTATCTTGGACTTGCTAGAACAACAGGAGTGAATGCTGCCATTATTACTGGTCTAGGAGCTTTATTTGTTTTATTGTTGTCGGTATATGTTTTTCGCATTGAAAAAATGAAAAATACGAAATTGATTGGATGTGTTATAGGCTTTATTGGGATATTGGTGATGAATATAACTAGCTTCAGTAATTCAAATGGACATATGACAGGTGACTTATTAATTGTTTGTTCTAATATGTGTTACGCAATTGCTGCATGTTTTATGACACTTTTTTCAAAGAAATATCAATCTGTTATGTTAAGCGGGTATCAATTTATACTAGGTGGATTAGGATTGGTATTAGTAGGAAAAATGTTTGGAGGAACTATTGCCTTCAACAGTTTATTTTCTTATCTAGATTTGTTTTATTTAGGTATGATCTCAGCTGTTGCTTATACAATTTGGGGATTACTGCTCTCACATAATCCAGCCAGCCAGATAGGAATTTATGGATGTTTTACTCCTATTTTCGGTGTATTGGTTTCCGCAATTGTTTTAGATGAATGGCAACAAGCTCTTTCAATTTCAAGCATCCTTGCTTTAATTATGATTGTTTTAGCGGTATACATTGTGAATAAAGGTGAATATGAAAATAATTAAAGATAGAAGTTATAAGAAAATAAAAGATTTATATAGAAAGGCTTTTCCAAAAGAAGAAAGAGCTCCATTTTTTGTTTTAAAATCAAGAGATAATAGAGCAGATTGTTGGAGTATTTATGATAATGAAAATTGGATTGGCTTTGCGTATGTCATTGTATATAAAAATTTAGCTTATTTGTTTTATTTTGCGATTGATGAAAATCAAAGAGGAAAAGAATATGGTTCTAGAACGATCCAACTATTGAAGGAAGAATATAAAGATAAGAAATTATTTTTGGCAATAGAGCCATTAGATGAAAATGCAAATAATTATGACCAAAGAGTAAAAAGACATGGCTTCTATATAAAAAATGGATTAAAAGATTTGCCATACAAAATAAAAGAAGATTCTGTAGTATATAGTATTATGGGAACAGAAGTTGTTTATAAAGATGAGTATGAAGCACTCATTCAAAACTATCTTGGCTTTTTATATAAATTTGTAGATATGAATATATTAAAAGAATAAGCCAGGAGTTTAGGAACTCCTGGCTATAATAATTATTTATTAAATGTAAATACTCTTACAACGCCATCTATTGATTTAATTGCTTCAATTGATTTTTCGGATGCTTTAATATCTGTATCCAGCATTGTATATGCGATTTCTTTTTTAGACTTATTTAATAAATTTTCGATGTTAGCATTGTCGTCAGCTAAACAGTTAGTGATTTGTGAAATCATTTTAGGGACATTTTTGTGAATGACTCCAATACGACATGGTGTAGTTCTTTCCATAGATGCATTTGGCATATTAACTGAATTTGTGATGTTACCATTTTCTAAGAAATCAATTACTTCTTGAGCCGCTTTAACAGCACAATTAATTTCACTTTCTTCAGTAGAAGCACCTAAATGCGGAATAGCTGCAACATAAGGGTGTTTCGCTAATAAATTAGATGGGAAGTCTGTTACATAGAATCCAACTTTACGGCTATCTAATGCTTCTTTCAAGTCTTCATCGTTTACTAAACCACCGCGTGCAAAGTTAAGAATTTTAACTCCATCTTTCATTTGCGCAATTGTATCTTTGTTGATGGTATTTTTGGTTGAATCATTCATTGGAATATGTAATGTTATGAAATCACATTTTCTAAAGATGTCTTCTAATGAAGTTTCATGCTTTACATAGCGAGATAAATTCCACGCAGCATCAATTGACATATAAGGATCATACCCATGTACTTCCATTCCAAAGCGAAGTGCTAAATTGGCAACTTGTACACCAATGGCTCCACATCCAATAACACCTAATGATTTTCCAGCCAATTCATTACCAGCATATCTTTTCTTTTGTTTTTCTACCATCTTAGGCATTTCAGGATTATCGCCTTCTTCTTTTACCCATTCCATGGCATGGAAGATATCACGACTAGCCATTAATAAACCGGCAAAGACTAATTCTTTAACAGCGTTACTATTGGCACCAGGTGTGTTAAATACGATGATACCTTTCTTTGAGCAAGTATCTAAATCAATATTATTAACTCCTGCTCCAGCACGTGCAATGGCTTTTAATTCAGGATTGTAGTCTAATTCATGTAAATTTGCAGAACGAACAACAATCGCATCTTCATTTTCAACAGTATCACTTACTTCATAGTTATCATCGAATTGATTTAATCCTTCTTCAGCGATATTATTGTAAAGTTTAATTTTATACATAATTAAGCATTCCTTTCTTCAAAGTCTTTCATAAAGGCAACTAATTTTTCAACACCTTCGATAGGCATAGCGTTGTAAATACTTGCTCTCATACCTCCAACTGATCTATGTCCTTTTAAATTTTCGAATCCAGCTTCTTTAGCTTCCGCAATGAATTTGGCGTCCATATCTTTATCACCCGTAATAAATGGAACATTCATTAATGAACGAGATTCTTTTTCAACAGTTCCCTTGAATAATTTAGATGAATCCAAGAAATCATATAAGATTTTTGCTTTCTTTTCATTGATTTCTTTCATAGCAGTTAATCCACCTAATTCTTTAATCCATTTAAATACTAACCCACAAATATAGATTGTGTAGCATGGAGGTGTATTGTATAAAGATCCAGCATCCGCTTGTGTTTTCCATTTCAACATTGTTGGTGTATAGGCAGGTACATCATCACGAATTAAATCCTCACGAATGATGGCAACAACAACACCAGCAGGTCCTACATTCTTTTGCACACCAAAGTAAATGACTCCAAAGTCTTCCACATTAACTGGCTCAGAAAGAATACAACTTGACATGTCTGCGACTAAAACTTTTCCCTTAGTGTTAGGAATTTCAGGGAACTTTGTTCCATAAATCGTATTATTATAGCACACATATACATAGTCAGCATCTTCACTGATTGGTAAATCAGAACAATCAGGGATATAAGAGAATGTTTTGTCTGCACTAGAAGCAATGGCATTTGCTTTTAAATACTTCTGTGCTTCTTGATATGCTTTTTTTGCCCATTGTCCTGTAATGATATAGTCAGCTACTCCATTTTTAACTAAGTTTAGAGGCACAGCTGAAAATTGTTGGCTGGCACCACCTTGCAAGAACAATACTTTATAATTATCAGGGATATTCATTAAATCTCTTAAATCTTGTTCAGCTTCATCAATAATATTTTGGAACATCTTTGAACGGTGGCTCATTTCCATTACAGACATTCCACATCCTTTGTAGTCTAACATTTCTTCGGCTGCTGTTTTTAAAACGGATTCAGGTAATACAGCAGGTCCTGCACTAAAATTGTATACTCTTGTCATAATTTATACTCCTCTTAAATAGTTAACCTATTCCTTTCCGTGACACAAGTTGTATTATACCTTATTAAAATTATAAATCAAGTAAAATGTTCATAAAATAAAATCATTTGTCTACATATTAGAAACAAAATACGCGATTCATAAATATTTTAAAAACAAATGAAAGTTTAAATGACATTTTATTAAAAATGTTTTAGAATATAGTTTAGAAGTTTGTAAGTAATTATTACTTGGAGGGAATTATGTCAGATTATAATGAAGAGTATGTTGAACAAGATTTTGGTGAAGATATCAAAGCCAAAGAGACGTTGATTGAAGAAGCCAAGGAATTGGAAAACATTGAAGATTGGAACGAAGCAAATCGTAAAGCCAATAGTTTAAGAAAAAGATGGAAGAGAATTCCATACTATGAATCTTTACAAGAAGAGGATTTAAAAGATCAATTCGAAAAGGCATTAGATGTAGTATACGCTAAAAAAGATGAATTAGTTCAAAAGACAGTAGAAGTAAAAGAAGATTTAATCAAACAAGCAGAAGAGTTATCTGTTTCCAAAGAATTCAATAAAGCCACTAAGAAAATGAATGACTTGATGGAACAATGGAAGAAGTCAGGAAGAGCTGGGGATAAAGACGATGAATTATGGGCTCGCTTTAGTGGAGCACGTAAAACATTCTTTGATGCACGTAGTGCTTATTATGAAGAATTAAATAAAAAGTTTGAAGAAGCTAAGGAAGTTAAAACAAAACTTGTAGAAGAAGCTAAGTCTTTACAAGATTCTGAGCAATGGCAAAAGACAAGCCAAAAGCTAAAAGATATGATGGATCAATGGAAAGCAGCTGGTCATGCTGGTAAAGAATATGAAAATGCATTATGGGAAGATTTCAATGCTGCAAGACAAGTATTCTACGAAAGAAGAAGTGCTTATTATGATGAACTTCATAAACAACAGGACATCAACTATGAACAAAAGATGGCTTTAGTTAATCAAGCAAAAGGAATTGTAGCATCTGGAGAATTCACAAGAGAAAATACAGAAACAATGAAGAACTTATCAGCTGAATGGAAGAAAACTGGTTCTTGTGGAAAAGACAAAGAAAATGCTGTATGGAAAGAATTCCGCTCTGTCAATGATGAATATTTTGATGGATTGACAAAGTTCAATGATCAAAAACATGCAGATTGGAAGAAGAGAATGGGTGATTCTAAAGCTGGTAAACAAAATCAGATTGAAAATCAAAAACGTCAGATTTCTCGCCTTCAAGAAGATTTAAATGGTTTAATCAGTGAAGAACAAGCCAAAGGAATTCAGGAGCAAATTGCTCAAAAAGAAGATTTCATCAAACAATTAGAATCTGAAATTAACGATATTGATGCAAAAATCGCAGATTAATAAACGTGCCAAATGACACGTTTTTTTAATTATGATAGAATACGTATATGAAAAATGTTTTACAGAAATTATTAATTGTTTTAGTCTGCATTCTACTAGCCGGAAATATTGGACTTTTAGTTTGCATTAAGGCATTTAACTTTAATCCTTTTTCTAAGACAACAGAAAAAGAAGAAGTAGCTGAAGTAGCAGAAGAAGAAACAGAATCAAAAGGTTCTTCGTCCTTTACCTTTATGGGTGTTGGGGACAATTTAATCCATGGGGCTATTTATTATTGGCAACAACAAGCCGGAAATGGATACAATTTTGATGATATTTATTCTTTAACAGATACTTATTCTCAATCAGCTGATTTAGCCTATATTAATGCGGAAACAATTTGTGCAGGTAATATCTTTGATTTGAATTCCTACCCTGTATTTAACGGACCAACAGAAATATTAGATGCCGTAGCAAATGCTGGATTTGACTGGATGTCGATTGCTTCCAATCACACTATGGATATGGGGGATACGGGATTAATGTATGAAATGCAGTATCTAAAAGACCATTATCCAAACTTTACATATACTGGTTCTCATTTAACAGAGGAAGACTCAAATACGCCTACTGTTATTGAAATTAATGGTATTAAGGTAGGATTACAATCTTATACTTATGGTTTAAATGGTTTCTCTTTACCAGAAGGAGAAGAATGGATGATTAACCTAATTGATAAAGATGAAATCAAACGAGATATTGAAGCTTTGAATGAAGTCAGCGATGTACAGATAGTAACAATGCATTGGGGAACGGAATATTCAACCGATGTTAATGATGAACAAAAGGAGTTGGCTAATTATCTAAATGAATTAGGTGTCGATGTCATTATTGGAGGCCATCCTCACGTAATTGAAACTGGAGAAATTATCCATGGGGAAGACCAAGATACTCTGTGTTACTACTCTTTAGGAAATTTCTTAAGTGCTCAGGATGAGCCAGAAAGAATGATTGGTGGTATGGCATCCTTTACCTTGAATTATGACTTTGATACCGAAGAAGTTACTTTTAGTGATGTGAAATTCACTCCTACTGTTACATATTTTGACAGTAGCTTTTATACATTTAAGACAACAACAATTCATGAATATACAGATGATATGGCTAATTCTCATGGCGTTGCTGGGACAAGTCGGGCTTTTGTGCAACAATATGTACAAGAAGTATTTGGAAATCCAGAGGGATTCGAGGTTGTATTAGAATAATGAGTAGTAATCAGAAAACAGTCGCAGAAAATCGAAAAGCTCGTCATGAGTATGAACTATATGACCGCTTTGAAGCGGGATTAGAATTGCAGGGTACAGAAATTAAAAGCATTCGAAGAGGGAAAGTTCAAATGAAAGATAGCTATGTATCCTTTCAAAATGGACAAGCATATATTAAAGGAATGCATATTTCTCCTTATGAGTTTGGAAATCGGTTCAATCATGATGAAATAAGAGATCGTAAATTGTTGCTGCATAAAAAAGAAATATTAAAACTAGAACAAGCAACCCGTATTAAAGGATATACAGTTGTTCCCGTTCGCTTGTATTTAAATCATGGTCTTGCCAAGTTAGAAATAGCCTTGGCTCGTGGTAAAAATCTTCATGATAAGCGTGAAGCACAAAAAGAAAAAGATGCCAAAAGAGAAATTGAAAAGGCATTGAAAAATCAGTATTAGTGGTTTATGCTAATACTCCGGGGGTGTTCAGGCATTCGATGAGTAAATGTTTGGATTCAACTACAGCCGTGAAGAAACACGTTAAAATCAACTTAAATTAAACGCAAAAACTAAATTAGCTAATGTATTTGGTGCAAACCAAGCAATGGCTTTCGCTGCTTAATTAGTCGAAACAGACTTGCAGCCCCATTCTAGAGTTTCGCTTTCTCATTCTAGAATTGTGTGACACAGACAAGAAGCTAGGGTAAAACTATCGACTTGTAGTGAGCCTGAAATAATTAGAGTCAATCTAAGTGAATCTTTCTTTTCATCTAGACACTTAGATTATAAGATGAAATAAGCTGTAAACGTTGCTTCGTGGGACTTTGCTTAGACGCGAGTTCGATTCTCGCCACCTCCACCACAAGAAAATTAAAGTGTTAGATTATCCTTTATTGAAAGGAGATTTGGCACTTTTTTTATGTTTAAAATTTAGCTCTGGCAACATTTTTGGCAACATTTTGAAAAAAGAAGAAAGTCAAATGAATTGATAAAACATTTTATTCTACAATTGCTTTAGCTTATTGGGAAATAGAAAGCGAGAAAAGAATGAGACATTATCGCAATATAACGACTCATTTTTGCTAACATTTTTGCTTAAAGATTGTTTATTTTTGTAATTTGGTTATAATTTTAAATATTCAATTAGATAAGGAATAAAATGACATATTTAGTAGGAATTGATGTGGGGTCTACTACAACAAAAGTAGTTGTAACAGATTCACAGACCAAAAAGATTGTATATTCAGAATATAAAAGGCATAAATCATTGCAGTTTAATAGTGTTAAGAAAGTCATTGAAAGACTGGATGAGAAATTTAGTGATTCGTGCATGCGCTTTGTTATTACTGGTTCAGGTTCAAAGCCCATTGCTTCTTATTTAGATATTCCCTTTGTACAAGAAGTGGTTGCTAATTCCATTGCAATTCGCTGGCAATACGATAAGGTAGGAACTGCCATTGAGTTAGGTGGACAGGATGCCAAAATGATTTTCTTTAAAGAAGATGAGCATCATATTTTACAAGTAAAAGACATGCGCATGAACGGTAGCTGTGCGGGCGGAACAGGTGCTTTTATTGATGAAGTGGCGTCTATTTTACGCATTCCTATAGAAGAATTTAATGATATTGCCTCTAAGGGAGAAACCGTTTATGACATTTCTGGACGATGTGGTGTATACGCTAAAACAGATATTCAGCCTTTATTAAATCAAGGGGTAGCCAAGACAGATTTGGCACTATCGACCTTTCATGCGATTTCTAAACAAACCATTGGAGGTTTGGCACAAGGAATGGATATTGAAACGCCCGTTATATTTGAAGGTGGCCCTCTAACATTTAATCCAATATTGATTCGTGTATTTAAAGAAAGATTAGAGTTGGATGATAATCAAATTATAGTACCAGAACATCCGGAAATTATGGTGGCTTATGGAGCCTCTTTGGCACTAGATACAATTTTTAAAGATACAAAAGCCTGCAAGGCGAGTGATTTGCTAGCAATCTATGAAGAAAAAGAATATGTGAATACACAAGAAGAAAAAGACAATAAACCGTTCTTCTCCAATGAAGAAGAATATCAGGAATTTTTAAAACGTCATCCAATTGAGCATTTTGAGTGGATTGCTCCTAAAAAAGGCGAAGTGATTCGTGGCTTTTTAGGAATTGATTCTGGTTCAACAACGACTAAATTTGTTTTAATGGGAGAAGATGGAACGATTCTAGATATTTTCTATGCCTCTAACCACGGAGATCCTTTGATGGTTGGAAAGATGGCGTTGATGAACTTGCAGAAAAAATATGAAGAAGCAGGAGCTAAAGTGGAAATAATTGCCGCTGGTTCAACAGGATATGGAGAATTGTTGTTTAATAAAGCTTTCAGTACGGAATACCACGTGGTAGAAACCGTAGCCCATGCTAAGGCAGCAAGCCAATATGTAGAAGATGTATCGTTTATTTTGGATATTGGTGGCCAGGATATGAAGGCAATTTGGATTCATAATGGCGTCATTACAAATATTTTGGTAAACGAAGCTTGTTCTTCTGGATGTGGTTCTTTCTTGGAAAACTTTGCTTCGACATTAAAAATAGAAGTACAAGACATTGCGAATAAAGCTTTTTCTTCTGAAAAACCGGCTTCTTTAGGTTCTCGGTGTACTGTTTTTATGAATAGTTCTATTATTACGGAGCAAAGAAATGGGAAATCACCATCCGATATTATTGGTGGCTTATGTCGTTCTATTATTGAAAATGTCTTCACAAAGGTGATTCGTATTTCCAATGTTGATTCTTTGGGTAAAAATATTGTTGTACAGGGAGGAACGTTCCAAAATGACGCTGTTGTTCGTGCTATGGAACAATACATTGGAAAAGAAGTTATTCGTCCTCCTTATCCTGGCATGATGGGTGCCATTGGAACAGCCTTACTTGTCAAAGAAGAGTATGAACAGGGAAAATTAACACCATCTTTTATTGGTTTAGATGCGATTAAGTCTTTTCAATATAAACAAGAGTCTAATTTAATTTGTCCATTTTGTACGAATCATTGTAAGAGAACAATTGTTCACTTTTCCAATGGGAATCATTGGATTACTAATAATCGCTGTGAGCGTGGGGAAATTCTAGGAAATATTAATGATAAGAATGTAGTAGCCCAGTTAAAATCAATTCAAAATAAAACAACCATACCAAACTTATATAAAACAAGAGAAGAATTATTGTTTAAAGAATATCCATATACATTAGTATCAGAAAAAAGGAATTGTACCATTGGTTTGCCTAGAGTTTTATTCTATTGGGAAATGATGCCTTTTTGGTCTACGTTCTTTAAAGCACTTGGATACGATATTTTGATGTCTCCAAACAGCAATCGTCAAATTTACGAAGATGGTTTACCGGCGGTACCATCGGATACAATTTGCTTCCCAGCAAAATTAGTTCATGGGCATTTACGTTGGCTTGCCAAACATAAAGTGGATCGCATTTTTATGCCTTCGGTCGCAACATATCAGTCTGAAAACAAAATACCGACAAGTGAATCCATGTGTGCGGTTGTAAAGGGATATCCAATTGTGATTCGTAACTCGGATAGTCCAGAAGATAAGTGGAATATTCCCTTTGATGCTCCTTTATTTTATTGGTACAACAAGAAAGATAAATACACTCAGTTAAAAAATTATATGAAAAATAACTTTGGCATCTCTAAGGATGTAACAGAGAAAGCTATCATTCAAGCTGACCAAGCTTTGCATTCTTTTAAAGATACCTTACTACTAGAAGGACAGAAAGTTATTGATCAAGTAACAAAAAATAATACATTTGCTGTAATTTTAGCTTCTCGTCCTTATCACAATGATGCTTTAGTAAATCATAATTTATCAGATATGTTTATAAAAGAAGGAATTCCAGTACTAACAGTGGATTCAATACCCGGTGCAAACAATGTTGAATTGATAAATTCTCGTATAGACGTCGTAAATAATTATCACGCTAGAATGTTGTCTAGTGCTGTTATGGCAGCTAAGAGTCCTCACTTAGAGTATGTGCAAATTGTTTCGTTTGGTTGTGGACATGATGCTTATTTATCCGACGAAATTATTCGCATGATGAATGAAATTTCTCATAAGACACCATTAATTTTAAAACTGGATGAAAGTGATATCCAGGGGCCGTTGCGTATTCGTGTTCGCTCATTTATTGAAACAGTGTCAAAAAAAGATAAAAATTTAGATGTTCATTCACTGCAAGATCCTTATCCAGTAAAATTCACTAAGGAATCCGCAAAAAATAAGCTTGTCTTAGTACCGAATACTTCTCATGCCTTCTGTCGTATTATGAGTGCTGCATTAAAGAAACAAAATATAAAAGCCGAGGCTCTAGAACTAGGAAGAGAAAGAGCAATTGAACTAGGAAAGAAATATGTACATAACGATATTTGTTTCCCAGCACAAATGACTATTGGAGAAGCACTAGCTGCATTGGAATCAGGAAAATATGATATCAATAACACGGCTATTGCGATGGGAAAATACATCGGAGATTGTCGATTGACTCACTATACAGCTCTTTTAAGGAAAGCTTTAGATGATGCTGGTTACTCACAAGTTCCTATCTTAACCAATGATGATCGGGATGATCACAATATTCATCCAGGATTCAAAATGAACTTATTAAGTTCTTTGCGTATTTGTTTCATGCTTCCAATGATTGATTTTATGGAGGAAATGTTACGAAAAATTCGTCCTTATGAAATTCAAAAAGGAAGTGCAGATATTGCTTTCGAAAAGGGAATGGATGAAATTATAAAGGGAATGGAAACCAAAGGCATTGAAGGAGCAAAAAAAGGATTTGCAAAAGCTATTGATATGATGGATACGGTAGCTTATGATCGCACAAATTTAAGACCAAGAGTTTTAATTGTTGGAGAATATCTATTAAATTTCCATCCAGGAGCAAATCATGAAATAGAAAGATATTTAGAAGAGAATGGCTTTGAAATCGTTGAAGCTAAAATGACAGATGTGATAAGAAAGACATACTATGCCTTGGATCATCAAATTCGTGAATATAAGCTTCATCGTGGCATTCAAAAAACAGCAATGAATTTTACATGCGATGAAATATTTAATTTAGCCCATTCAGCTGCTGATAAAATAGCTTGCAAGTCTCCATTATACGATGGCCCACAGGCTCGTATTCAAGACATTGTCAAAGGAAGTGATCCTATTGTTTATCATACTTTTGATGCTGGAGAAGGTGTGCTGATTCCTGGAGAAATTATTCATCAGGCCAATAAAGGGGTAAACAACTTTGTGATTCTTCAGCCATTTGGATGTCTTCCAAATCATATTGTAGGACGAGGAATCGTTAAAAAATTAAAGGAAATGTATCCAGACGCACAGATTTTATCACTTGATTACGATCCTGATGTAAGTTTTGCAAATGTAGAAAATCGTTTACAAATGATGATTACTAATGTTAAAAGTAAACAGTCAGCTTAAAAGTCGACTTTTCTATTGTATTTGGGATGTTTTTTGACCATAATGAGCATAAAGGGGAAGATTATGGATTGCTTTATTAATGGGGTATATGTGACAGAAAAAAACTTTTGGCATAAAGTAAATGCTTTAGCAACGGATCAACAAAAACAATTGTTGTTGGAAGGATATAAAGTACGGATTGCAGAAAGTATCTATCATATTGAAAATTTACGAGAAAAAAGAGTTGTGGCTGTTAGTTAAGCCGCAACTTTTATTTTTACTCAATACAATGTATGCCTTTTTTTATCTTTTATGATAGAATGTTAGTTATCACTAATTAGATAAAACTAACGGAGGTTCTATGTTTAATAAAAGAATAATGTCAATTGTACCAGAGAGTAAAAAATATATTGCGCTTAATGTACTTTTCCAATGGGTGTCTTTACTATCTAATATATGTATGATGACTTGTATTGCATCTATGATTTATCAATTATATTTTTCAAAAAAATTGATACTATCTTATATTCCTACCGTAATCATTTGCTTTATTTTGCGATTTATATTGAATAAGTGTGCGTCCCAGATGAGTTTTGATGCCTCTAAGACAGTAAAATTAAAAATTCGTGAATTAATTTATACAAAACTGCTTTCTTTGGGATCATCTTATAAAGAAAAAGTATCTTCAGCTGAAGTGGTGCAAGTATCAGTAGAAGGAGTGGAACAATTAGAAACTTATTTCGGTTCGTATATGCCTCAATTCTTTTATGCTTTAATAGCACCACTTACCTTATTTCTTTATATTTCACGATTTTCTTTTATATCAGCTTTTGTGTTATTGATTTGTGTTCCTCTTATTCCTATGACAATTGTCATTATTCAAAAATGGGCGAAAAAATTATTATCTAAATATTGGGGACAATATACAGGATTGGGAGATACATTCTTAGAAAATCTACAAGGAATGACAACGTTAAAAATATACCAAAGTGATGAATTTAAGGCCAAAGAGATGGCAGAGCAATCTGAGAAATTTAGAAAAATTACTATGGCTGTATTAACTATGCAACTGAATTCTGTAACCGTTATGGATTTAGTAACTTATGGAGGAGCTGGTATTGGTGTGATTTTAGCTTCTGTACAAGTACTTCATGGAAATATTAATCTTCAACAAGCATTAATTATTATTTTATTATCAGCGGATTTTTTCTTACCAATGCGTGTTTTGGGATCCTATTTCCATACAGCTATGAATGGAATGGCTGCTTGTGACAAAATCTTTAAAATTATGGATATTAAAACAGAGCAAAGAAATAAAGAAACATCCATTTCTTCCTATTCCTTCAATGCTGAGAATTTATGTTTTTCATATGATGACCAAAGAGAAATTCTTCATTCTATATCTTTTGAAATTTGTGAAAATCAATTTATCGCATTGGTTGGAGAATCTGGATGTGGTAAAAGTACAATTGCTTCGTTATTGAAAGGTGAATACTTGAATTATACTGGTTCACTGAAAATAGGAAATCTTGAAATTAAAGATGTAGATGAAACAGCTTTATTAAAAGAAATAACGTATATTTCTAACCATGCCTATATTTTTAAGGGAACTGTAAGAGAAAATCTATTAATCGCAAAAAACAATGCGAGTGATGAAGAATGCTGGAAGGTATTAGAACAAACAAATCTAGCTGATTTCTTACATCAAGAAAATGGATTGGATACTCTATTAAATGAAAGAGGAAGTAACTTTAGTGGAGGTCAGAATCAACGATTGGCATTAGCCCGGGCTTTATTAAAGAATAGTCCAGTTTATATTTTCGATGAAGCAACAAGTAATGTTGATGTGGAATCCGAAAATGATATCATGTCAGTTATTCAGGAACTATCTAAAACAAAAACGGTTATACTAATTAGTCATCGTTTGGCAAATGTGGTGAACTGCGATTGTATTTATACATTGAAAAATGGAGAGATTGTAGAGAAAGGGACACACTTTGAATTAATGAATATTTCAAATGGTGTATATTCTACCTTATTTAATCAACAATTATCTTTAGAAAACTTTAAAAGGGAGGCAAGATTATGAAAAAGAGAAGTGCTCTTGAAGTCATGCTTCGATTAGTGGTATTAGTTAAGCCATTAATTGGAAATATGGTTGCCTCAACCGTAATGGGATTATGTGGAAATTTATGTGCAACTTTTATAACCGTCTTTGGCGTATATTCAATTTTATGTATTTTGGGCTATAGTACACCTTTATCTTTAAAAAGTTATTTTATCTGCATTATGATTATGGGAATCTCTAGAGGAATATTAAAATACTGTGAACAAAAGAACAATCATTATGTTGCTTTTACGTTATTGGCAATTATTCGAATGAAAGTTTTCAATGCCCTTCGAAAATTATGCCCAGCTAAGTTAGAAGGAAAGGATAGAGGGGATTTGATTTCTTTAATCACAACAGATATTGAATTATTAGAAGTATTTTATGCACATACTATTTCTCCTATTTGTATTGGATTTTTATTTACTGTTGTGATGTTCTGCTTTATTGGACATTATTCATGGATATTAGCCTTTTTTGCTTTATGCTCCTATTGCTTAGTAGGAATCATTGAACCTATTTTCATTAATAAACTTTCAAAAGATAACGGACTTGTTTTTCGAAATAAAGCTGGAAAATTATCTGGCTTTGTATTGGATTCGTTAAGAGGATTGGATGAAACACTGCAATATCAAAATGGACAAGAACGATTAAGCAAGATGAATACATATACCATGGATTTATTAAAAGATGATAAAAAGATGAAAGATATAGCTTCTACAAATTCTTCTATTTCAAATTCTATTATATATCTTTGTGATTTGGGTATATTGATGTTGGCAAGTTATTTATATATGAATAATCAAATTGGATTTGATGGATTAGCTTTATGTACAGTTGCTTTCATGTCTTCTTTTGGACCAGCTGTTGCCTTAGCTGCTTTAGGTTCAACTTTACAGAATACGATTGCTTCAGGTAATCGAGTACTTGATATATTAGATGAAAATCCATTGGTTGTAGAAATTGAAGGACAAAAAGAAATTGAATTTGATGGAATACGTGTGCAGGATGTGACGTTCGGTTATGAAAAAGAAGTTATTTTAGATTCTTTTAATCTTACAATTCCTAAAAATCAAATCATTGGTATTTCTGGAAAATCAGGTTCTGGAAAATCAACATTATTGAAACTACTTATGCGTTTTTGGCAGGTAAACAATGGAGCTATAAACATATCAAATACAAATATTAACTGTATTAACACAAAGAATTTAAGAGATATGGAATCTTTTGTGATGCAAGAAACGGATTTGTTTCATGATTCAATAAAAAACAACATTAAAGTAGCCAAAGAAGACGCCACCGATGAAGAAGTAATGGATGCATGTAAAAAGGCTTCTATCCATGACTTTATTATGACTCTTCCAAAAGAATATGATACGGAAGTGATGGAATTGGGTGATTCTTTGTCTGGAGGAGAAAGACAAAGAATAGGACTAGCCAGGGCTTTTTTACATAACAGTGAATTATTGCTGCTGGATGAGCCAACAAGTAATCTGGATTCTTTAAATGAAGCCGTTATCTTAAAGTCATTATATGACCAAAGTAAAAACAGAACGATTGTACTAGTTTCTCACCGTCTGTCCACGATGAAGATTGCAGACATGAGCATTAAAATGGAAAGTGGACGGATTAGTTAATGAAAAAGAGTGTAGAAAATAAAAGGGATTATGAAAAAAATGTAGTGAATTTAATGATTCGACTTTATTGTAAGGATCATCATCACACTGATGCCTTATGTAATGATTGTCAATCATTGAGCGATTATGCTTCTATGCGGGTAGATAAATGTCCTTTTATGGAAACGAAAACTTTTTGTTCAAACTGTAAAGTACATTGTTATAAAAAGGATATGAGAGAAAAAATAAAACAAGTAATGCGCTATTCTGGTCCAAGAATGATGTTGTATCATCCACTTCTAGCTATTAAGCATTTATATTATTCTAAAAAGGAAAGACGACAATTAGAAAAGAATGCATGATTTAGCATCTCTCTAAAAAAAGCGTATAATAGAACTTAGAAATGAGGTCGTATTATGGAATTTAATGAAGTGATTCAAAATCGTTATTCATGTAAGAAATTTAATGGAGTTCAAGTAGAAGCTTCTATATTAAATCAAATACTAGAAGCAGGAAGAGTAGCTCCTACGGCAAAAAATAATCAGGAACAACATATCTATGTTGTACAATCTGAAGAAAATTTAAAAAAGATTGATGCTTGTACACCTTGTCGATATGGGGCTCCTACTGTATTAGTGGTTGCATACGATACAACTAACGTCTTTGTTTATCCTGGAGAAAAGGTAAACTCAGGTGTAGAAGATGCTACTATCGTGGCTACTCATATTATTTTAGCGAGTCAAAATCTTGGAGTTAATAGTTGCTGGTTAAACTTCTTTGATCCTGCCAAGGTTAAACAAGAATTGAATTTACCAGAAAATGAAGAAGTTGTGATGCTGATGGATTTAGGTTATGCTGATGCAGCTGGAAAGGCGCTTGCTAATCATTTTTCTAGAAAAGAATTGGATCAACAAGTAACATATCTATAGGATATATATATGGAAAAAGCAATTCAAGAAATCAAAAAGTTCAATGAAGAAAGGGACTGGGATCAATTTCATACGCCATCGAATCTGGCAAAATCCATTTCTATAGAAGCTAATGAATTGTTAGAGTGTTTTCAATGGGATAATGAAAACTATGACAAGCAAAGAGTCTGTGAAGAATTGGCAGATGTAGTCAACTACTGTATTGTCATGGCAGATAGGTTAGATGTAAATTTAGAAGAAATAGTGTTAGAAAAATTAGAGCAGAATAAGAAAAAATACCCTGTTGAAAAGGCAAAAGGATCCAGTAAGAAATATACGGAACTATAAGCATATGGCATATGCCATATGCTTTTTTATGGTATAATCTTGTCATGGATAAATTTATACTACATTCAAATTACCAACCAGCAGGGGATCAGCCTCAGGCAATTGAAAAATTAATAAATGGAATTAATGATGGAAAGAAATATCAAGTATTATTAGGAGCTACAGGGACAGGTAAAACTTTCACTATCTCCAAAGTAATTGAAAAAATCAATAAACCTACTTTAGTCTTTGCACATAATAAAACATTGGCTGGGCAATTATATTCAGAATTCAAAGAGTTTTTTCCGGAAAATAGAGTTGAATACTTTGTTTCTAATTTTGATTATTATCAACCAGAAGCCTACGTTCCTAAGACAGATACATACATTGATAAAAATACGAAGACCAATGAGGAACTGGATATGCTTCGTATGGCAGCTGTTAATAGCGTGTTAGAAAGAAGAGATACTATTATAGTCGCTTCGGTTGCTTCTATTTATGGTGCTTCAAATCCGGAGCATTATCGGCATATGATTTTTACACTTCGAGTAGGGGATACGATTTCGCAACAAGATTTAATGATGGCTTTGGTTGAACAACAATACAAACGAAATGATATGGATCCACAAAGAGGGTCATTTAGAGTCAGAGGGGATGTTATTGAGATTACTCCAGGACATACGGATTCTTATCTAGTACGTATTGAATTGTTTGATGATGAAGTGGAAAGAATTTGTGAAGTGGACCCTTTAACGGGTAAATTAAATCAAGCATATAGCGTATATAACTTTTATCCAGCTAATGGGTATGCTACGACAATGGACGTTATGCATCAGGCATGCCAAACAATTGAAGCGGAATTAGAAGAAAGATTGCAGTTCTTTGAAGATGCTGGAAAGCCATTGGAAAAAGAGAGATTGGAACAAAGATGTCGCCACGATTTAGAATCTTTGCGAGAAATTGGAATTTGTTCGGGTATCGAAAACTATTCACGTCACATAGATGGTCGAAAACCAGGGGAAAGACCTTTTACTTTATTTGATTATTTTCCTAAGGATTTTTTATTGGTTGTTGATGAAAGCCATGTCTCATTACCACAGATTCGTGGTATGTATAATGGAGATAGAGCACGTAAAGAAACATTAGTGGAATATGGATTTAGATTACCTAGTGCTTTGGATAATCGTCCTTTAAAATTTGATGAATTTTCAAATTTGATTAACCAGGCTATCTTTGTATCTGCTACACCAGGTGATTACGAGCTAGATATTAATGAAGGTGAAGTTATTGAGCAAATTATTCGTCCAACAGGATTATTGGATCCAATTGTAGAAGTTCGTCCTATTGAAGGACAGATTGATGATTTAGTTAGCGAAATAAAAGAAAGAATTGCTCGTAACGAAAGAACATTGGTAACCACCTTAACCGTTCGCATGGCAGAAGACTTGACAGCATATTTAAAGGATATGGATTTAAAAGTGGCCTGGTTACATCATGAAGTAAAAACAATTGAAAGAACAGAAATCATTCATGATTTGCGTACCGGTAAATATGATGTACTAATTGGTATCAACTTATTAAGAGAAGGGTTGGACATTCCTGAAGTTAGTTTGATTGCGATATTAGATGCGGATAAAGAAGGATTCTTGCGTTCTAAACGATCTTTAGTTCAGATTATTGGTCGTGCAGCCCGTAATGCACAAGGGAAAGTTATTCTTTATGGAGACAATATGACAGAGAGCATGGAATACGCGATTAGTGAAACCAATCGTAGACGTTCGATTCAAGAAGCTTTTAATAAGGAACATGGAATTACACCAAAAACAATCATCAAGCCAATTCATGATGTTGTCCGTTCTAAAGAAACTAAGGAAATGACAGCACGTTATCTAAAGAAGAAAAAGGTAACACAAAAAGATAAAGAAACAATGATTCAAAATATAGAAAAAGAAATGAAGGAAGCAGCGAGAGTATTAGATTTTGAAAGAGCTGCTCAGCTTCGTGATATTTTATTTGAATTAAAAGCCGACTAACATCGGCTTTTAATATATTCATTTGTGATGGATTCTAAATAATTCATCTTTTCTTTTGTATCTGGATTGGTATAAGGAATACGATGAATGGCTTTAGATACAAAATCATTTTCTAATATAATTTGAAAAGTTTCTTTGAAGTTAATATCAAAGAAATATGCTATATAGCTAACCCAGTAATCTATTTTTGTTTGTCGATCTGATAATAAAACAGATTTATATTGTAGACATGACTGCCACACTTTTTCACTTATAGATTCTTGTCCGACTTCTTCTTTTGCTTCATCTAATAAAACTTCAATGGGATCTTCTAATTTTACCCGACAATTATCTAATTTATCTGTATCTCGTATCATAGAACAGAAAAATAGAGTTCTTTTATCTTTGATATTTTCTAACTTGTAGTCACTATGATGATAAATGGCCTGATATATGATTTCATCATATGTATCTTCTTTTATAAATTTTCTTATTAGATGATCTTCAAATAATAATTTACATCCATAATGAGCATGGGACATGGTTGTATGTTCAAAACTATCATATAGTTTGACTTGTTCGAATCGTCCGATATCATGTAAAAGTGCAATTAATAAGCATAGATTGGTATCTTCTTCATTTAAATGCATTCTTTGACAAACCTGCTTTGTATAATCAACAACTCCATAAGTATGAACAATCTTTAATGATATCTTAGGATTGTTAGTATCAAACTGACAAAGAAAGTTTTTAAAGGATTCTTTGGCTTTTTCTAAATCAATCATGTTTCTATTTTACTATAAGATAAATTAATTTTAATATATGAAAATAAAAATATACTTATTTTGATATAATGAAATAGTAGTAAAGGATGGTTATTATGAAAAAATTAGGATTTGGTTTAATGAGAATGCCCCAAAATGACAAAGCGAATGCAGCTGATGTTGATGTGGAACAAGTAAAAAAGATGGTGGATTTATTTATTGAAAAAGGATTTACATATTTTGATACGGCTTTAATGTACAATGGTTTTGCCAGTGAAGCTGTTGCGAAAGAAGCTATTGTAGATCGTTATCCTAGAGATCGTTTTACATTGGCCACAAAATTACATGCAGGTTTTTTTAACTCAAAAGAAGATGTGGAAGAAGTATTTAAAGGGCAATTAAAGAAAACAGGTGTGGAGTACTTTGATTACTACTTACTTCATGGAATTGAAGCTTCTATGCTGGAAAAATATGAAGCCTGTGATTGCTTTAACTGGTTATTAAAGAAAAAAGCAGATGGATATGTTAAACATGTTGGATTTTCTTTCCATGATACACCAGAATTGTTAGACAAAATTTTAACGAAACATCCAGAAATGGAATTTGTGCAACTTCAAATTAATTATTTAGATTGGGAAAGTGAATGGATTCAATCTAGAAAATGTTATGAAATGGCTAGAAAACATGGAAAACAAGTTGTGATTATGGAACCTGTAAAAGGGGGAACCTTGGCAAAAATTCCAGAGGCTGCTCAAAAAGCTTTATTAGATGTAACGCCAAATATGTCAATTCCTAGCTTTGCGATTCGTTTTGCAGCTAGCTTAGATGGCGTTATGATGGTTTTATCAGGTATGTCAAATATTGAACAGATGGAAGATAATTTGAGCTATATGGAAGATTTTAAACCGTTATCAGATGCTGAAAGAGAGGCATGCTTTAAAGCCGCTGAAATTATTAATTCTCAAATTGCGATTCCTTGTACAGGATGTCGCTATTGTACAGAAGGTTGTCCAATGCAGATTGCGATTCCTCAATATTTCTCATTATATAACGAAGATATGCGAGAACATTTAGAAGAAAAGGGATGGACAGTTAATTTTACGAATTATGAGAATCTAACACAGAAGTTTGGAAAAGCTAAAGATTGTATAGAATGTGGTCAATGTGAAGGCGTTTGTCCACAACATTTACCAATTATCAATAATTTGAAATTAGTATCTCAACATTTTGATCATTAAAAATTTTATGGAAATAGAAGGAGACAAATTATGAAAAATACAAAAACATGCCCAAAATGTGGCTGCAAGGAAATCATTAAAATTGATGGCTATACAGGAATATATGGAACAGGAAATAATATCCCTGTAGGGTTATCTATATTCTCGTCAGCGCCAGTTGATCGATATGTTTGTACTCAATGCGGGTTTAGTGAAGAATGGATTCGCATTGAAGATATAAAAAATGTTGAGCATTCAAAGTATGCTCATGAAATTGATTAATATTTTATCTTTATTTACTGTTAAAATTTATGTTTTATTATATTTATATTCTAGTAGAATATAAATTCTAATTAAAAAGGTGAAGTTGCCTTTAGAGAGTTCAAATCAAAGTAAATGTTCAAGGTGAATAAAAAATGTCTTTTAAAATCGTTCGCAATGATATCACAAAAATGAAGGTGGATGCGATTGTTAATACCGCAAATCCCAATCCTGTTATTGGTTCAGGCACAGATAGTGCTATTTATGAAGTGGCTGGAGAAGAACAACTACTAGCTGAACGTAAAAAGATTGGCAAGATTGAACCTGGACAGGCATTTATTACGGCAGGATATCATTTACCTTCTAAGTATATTATCCATACTGTAGGGCCTGTTTGGAAAGGCGGAAACAATCAAGAAGAGAAAAAATTACGCTCTTGTTTTAGAAATAGCTTAGAATTGGCAAATAAAAAACAATGTGAAAGCATTGCTCTGCCTTTAATTTCAACCGGTAATTATCATTTTCCTAAAGACTTGGCTTTGAGTATTGCTTTAAACGAAATCAATCAATTTTTATTAAATCATGAAATGATGGTTTATTTAGTGGTTTTTGATGATGAATCCTATAAACTATCCGAAAGACTGTTTAGTGATATTGAATCCTATATTGATTCAAAATATATAGAGAAGAATACTGGTCGAAAAGAAAATAGTAATCGAGCACGAATATTGTTGGAATCTTCTTCAATGGATGAGATGTCATATCCTCTAAGTGCTAAAGCTGTGCCTAGTTTAGAAGAAGTTTTAAAACATTCAGATGACACATTTCAGCAGATGTTATTTCATCATATTAAAGAAAAAGGAATGAAGAATGTTGAAGTATATAAGAAAGCAAATTTAAGCAAAAAACTATTTTCCAAAATTAAGCAAAATGTGAATTATAAGCCTTCCAAAGAAACGGCAATCGCATTGTCCTTAGCGTTAGAATTAAACTTAGATCAAGCAACTGATTTAATGAAACGAGCGGGATATGCTTTTTCTCCAAGCAGTAAATTTGATTTGGTTATTCAATACTTTATTGAAAATAAGATGTATGATGTCTACACCATTGATGTAGCTTTGTTTGATCATGAATTACCAATGTTGTCAAATTATGATTAGGTCTCTTGTTAGGAGACCTTTTCTTTTTATTGTTTCTCTACAATAAGATTAAGGAGGAACAAATCATGAAAAAAGGATGTACAGAATTAGTGTTTATTTTAGATCGAAGTGGAAGTATGCGAGGGTTGGAGTTAGATACAATTGGTGGATTTAATTCTTTAATTGAAAAACAAAAAAAGCAGGAAGGAGAGGTCTTGGTTTCTGTTGTTTTATTCGATGATAGACAAGAAGTTCTTTATGATAGATTATCATTGGATAAGGTAGAACAGATGAATGAGAACCAATACTATGTACGTGGTTGTACAGCTTTGTTGGATACTTTAGGAAGTTCAATCCGTCATATCATAAATGTGTATAGATATATTCCACGAGAAGATATACCAGAAAAAACAATGTTTATTGTCACAACTGATGGATTAGAAAACGCCAGTCATAAGTATAACTATTCAGAAGTTAAACGAATGATTGAAATTCAAAAAGAAAAGGGATGGGAATTTTTATTTCTGGGGGCTAATATGGATGCGGTTCAAGTTGCAGAAAGTTTTGGGATTAATCGGAATAGAGCAGTTAATTACGAGTGTGATGCTCAAGGTACAGCTTTAAACTACGAAGTATTGGATGAAGTAATTAGTAGTGTTCGTTCTTTTCATGGCAGTGCAACAAAAGCAATGAATAAAAATGAAGGATGGGCAAATAAGATTAAAAAAGATTATCAAAAAAGGCATAAATAAGGATCGACATTTGTCGACCCTTTTATACGATTTGGAAAATGTAGAATTTTAAGTAGTCTGTTTCAGGAACATTCCATAATATAGGATGATCACATGCTTGCTGACGTGCCTCAATTTGGCGTAAAGAAACATTGGCATCCTTGGCTGCTTCTTTCAACATCTTTTCAAAGAGTTCATGATTCATGAAGTGAGAACAAGAACAAGTGGCAAGATATCCACCTCTAGGAAGAATCTTCATGGCCTTATAGTTAATTTCTTTATATCCGCGATAAGCTTCTTTTATGGTATTTCGGCTTTTTGTGAAAGCAGGTGGATCCAATATGATTAAATCATAAGGATGTTTCTTTTCTTTGTCTAATTGAGTTAATAAATCAAAAACGTCACAAACTTCAAAGGATATATTGTCAAGATGATTTCTTTTTGCGTTTTCTTTTGCCATTTCAATGGCTGACGCTGATATATCGACACTTAATACTTGTTTTGCCTGCCCTTTGGCTGCATTCAAGCCAAAAGATCCGGTGTGGGTAAAACAATCCAATACAGTTTTGCCTTTCGCAATTTTTGACACAGCTAGTCGATTGTATTTTTGATCTAAAAAGAAACCTGTTTTTTGGCCATTTTCAACGTCTACTAAATACGATATGCCATTTTCGATGATTTCAACAATTGATGAATCGGGATGACTAAGTTTTTCATACCATCCTTTTTCTTCTTTCATGCCTTCTAATGTACGAATCGAAACATCGTTTCTTAAATAAATTCCCTGAATATCTTCACCCATTGCGTTGAGTTGGTCATAGAATGCTTGTAGAACAACATCTTTTACTTGTTCCATTCCTAACGAAAGAATTTGAACAGAAAGAATTGTATTAAAACGGTCTACCGTTAATCCTGGCATTTGATCGGCTTCTCCATGGATTAAACGACAACACTTAAAGTCATTATCTGGCATCACGGTTTTTCGATAAGAAATAGCGTATTCTACTCTTCTTTGCCAAAAAGATTCATCAAATACATCGTTGGCGTTTCGTGACAACAAGCGAACTGTAATTTTAGAATGATTATTGTAGAAGCCAGATCCAATGTAAACGTTATTGGCCATTACATCTACAATTTGTCCGTTTTGCGGATTCCCTATTTCTTCAATGATTTCTCCTTGATAAACCCATGGATGCCCGTTTTGAAGGAATCGTTTTCCTTTTTGAGTGATCTTAACAATTGGATATTTTCGTTGTATTCTCATGCTTTTATTGTACAATTTCGACAAACTCAAATCAATCTTTCCACTCTATTTACCACCCTTTCCACTTTCCTTTCTCTTTTCATTTTGAATGATACAATTAAGACAACAAAAGAAAGAGGACAAACCGATGGACTAAGTAAATTGTTATAAAAGTGAATAAAAGAGTTTCAAGGAGGTAATCAGTATGAAACTTAGACGAGGTATTTTATAAGGACCCTATGTTAATAAGAAAATAATACATAGGGTCCTAAATTTTTGCTTTTTTTTACATTTTTTTGTCAAATTCTTCGGAATGGTTTAAATCTTTTTTTATTTAATATATACTTTATACGTATGAAAGAAGATGTTGTTTCTAAATTACAAGAAGAAAATAGTCGTTTAACTCAACTGGCTACCCATGATGAATTAACTGGTCTTTATAATCGAAGAGCTGTCGAAGACATTATTTCTAAAACAATGGATAAAGGTGGGGCTCTTTTGGTATGCGATCTAGATAATTTTAAACATGTGAATGACAAATATGGTCATTTAATGGGAGACATGATATTAAAGGAAAGCTCTCAACTGTTGCATTATATTATTCGTCAAAGTGATGTGCTTGGACGCATTGGTGGAGATGAGTTTGTGATCTTCGGATATGGCATTCAAAATGAAGAAGGAATCGAGAAATTGATTAAGAAAATTGAAGACCGATTCTTTAGCCAATATAAACATGAAAGATTAAAGGTTAGTTTAACGATTGGTGGCGCTATTTATCGAGAAGGTCTATCTTATAATGACATGTTTGAAATGGCAGATAAGATTCTCTTATCTAAAAAAGAAGTAAAGCGATTGGGTTATAAAAATGAGGATGACACGGATAACTGGGTTCGTGATATGGATCAAATCAAAAGCGAACTGGTTGAACAGATTTCCATTCCTGGAGCGTATTGTCAGGATTTTGAGTCTTTTAAAAATATCTATCGTTTTTTAGAAAGAACAATGCGAAGAAACAATCAAAAGGCATGTCTTGTCCTGATTTCTTTGGAAGATGCTCCAAATGTGAATGTATACCCTCAAGATAAATCACATTTGATGATTTACTTAGGAGAAGTTCTTCAAAATTCACTTCGTTTAGGAGATGTTTATACTCGTTATTCTAGTTGCCAATATTTAGTGTTATTGATGGATGTAACGAAAGATTTAGCGGAAATGGTAGCAGAACGTATTAAAAATGATTTCATGAATAAAGTGACCTCAGAGAATGTCTTACTTCATTATTGTTACGAACTAGAACCAGCTAAGACAGTAGGAAAAAGAAAAAAATAAAAAAGAAGTAAAGAAGTCTTATTCTTAGGCTTCTTTTTATGTGCTATAATTTTTTATATGGCAAAGAAAAGGAAAAAAGTACAGACACGCTCTACAACCAAAAGAAGAAGAACTACTTCTAGAGTGAATCAGAAAGCTAAAAGGACAAAAAGAAAGAGCGCTCCTAGGCAAAAGTACGTGTACTATCGAGATGAACAAGGAAATTTAAGAAGGCACAAGGTTAAAGTTAAGCGTAACTATAAACGGTTGAAAAAAATTCTTATTGCTTGCTTGATTGTGATATTTGGCTTACTTTATTATCATTCTAAACAGAATGATATTGCTCTTTCGAATTTAGGATATTCAAGGCAAGACAGAAAAGTAATTCTATCCCAATCGGATGATGAAATACAGGAATATTTAGATTTAGATTATGCGATAGATTTGAGTATTTGGGATGAATATTCAAATGATCAGCATTATTATGATTATGAATTGTATGAAAAAATGAATCCAAAATTGGCAGAAATATCTGTTATTCATTATGTCGATTCTTTCTATGATATTTATAATGAATTGGAAATATTGGGATTTACTAAAGAATATTGTCGTGACCACTGGGATACATGGTCTATTGATCAATACAGTATCTTTACAGATAATCGTATTGATTATGAGACAGCAAATAAGTATCTATCTTATGACATTGCGAACCTAGAGGATATTCCAGAGTATGTAAATTCTGGATATAACGGAATTGAAGCGGTTATGCATGTAACATACGACTTTGTGGATTCGAACAATGCGACAAAAGATACATATTATATTGAAGATGTGGATGATGTGGGAATTATTCTAAAAGATGGATTTACAGTCAATAGTTATGAACCAGATGATCTGGTTGAAGTTTCGACAACAACAGATTCAGATTACTGGGGCAATTTTGAAATGCGAAAAGAGGCAGCAACTAATTTTGAAAAATTAATGAAAGCTGCTAAAAAAGCAGGATATAACTTATTGATGCAGGATGCCTATATTCCATATTCTCAGCACAATGATACATATGTATCATTATCTACTCAGTATGGTAAAGGGTTTGCTCAAAATCAAGTCGGATTACCTGGCAGTGATGAGCATCAAACTGGATTGGCTGTGGATGTAACATCGGAATCCTATAAGAACAGCACAGATGAAGACATCAAACAAACTTCTGAATATCAATGGTTAAAAGAAAACGCGGCTACTTATGGCTTTATTGTTCGTTATCCAACAGGAACAGATGACGTGACCGGTGTTCGTGAATCGACCACAGATCATATTCACTTGCGCTATGTTGGAAAAGAAATGGCACAGGATATTGCGGACATGGATATGACATTAGAAGAATATATTTTAACGTATGGATTCAATTATGATATTTCTTTAATTGAAGAAGATGAAGATTAGCACCAATTGCACATTGGTGCTTTCTTTTTTATAATAATTTTATGGAAGCTATTAATAAAAACTTAATTTATTGTGATTTGTATTTGATGTATGATTTATCATCAATTCCTATATATGATTTACCAGAAGGTTTTCATTATTCTTTTTATCAAAAAGGTGATGAGAGAGACTGGAGTCGGATTGAAACCTCAGCCAAAGAATTTGAAAAGGAAGAGGATGCTTATAAACGTTTTTTTCAAACATTTAATGATCATTTAAATGATTTATCGAATCGATGCTTCTTTATCGAAGATGAAAATAATAAAAAAGTGGCTACTGCGACTGCTTATTGTACAGAGAATCATCTAGGGAAAGTGCATTGGGTAGCGATTGAAAAAGAATGCCAGGGAAAAAAACTATCAAAACCTTTAATTTCAAAAACACTTCAACAATTAAAAGAATTAGGTTATTGTCAAGCTATTCTACATACTCAGACTTATACCTGGCTGGCAACTAAAATTTATCTAGATATGGGATTTCAACCAATTTATATACAGGAAAAATATTTAGGCTGGCAAATTATAAAAAAATTGACAAACCATCCTTCTTTAAAAGATATAGAAGATATAGATGAAAAATTAATATATAAAAATGTAAAAAAAATTTAAAAAAAGTTTGACACGGAATATCGCGAGTGCTATTATATATGAGCATTCAGTGAACGGGCCTGTAGCTCAGTTGGTTAGAGCGCACCCCTGATAAGGGTGAGGTCGCTGGTTCAAATCCATTCAGGCCCACCATTTCGCTGAATTTCACATACATGGGGTGTTAGCTCAGCTGGGAGAGCACCTGCTTTGCACGCAGGGGGTCAGGAGTTCGATCCTCCTACGCTCCACCATTTGTCAATAAAACTGCTCAGGCAGTTTTTTTTATTTAATAGAGGATTTTATGGCAAAAGAAAGAGATGCATTTTTTGATAACTATAAAGCATTTTTAATTGTTATGGTTGTCTTTGGACATTTTTTGAATTATCCAGCGAATCGTAATGTGGCATTTGCAGGTATTCTCAGAAATTATATCTATCTTTTTCATGTGCCAGCTTTTGTTTTTATCTCAGGATACTTTGCTCATAAGACAAAGGTTTCTAAATTGATAAAGAGTTTATTGTTGCCATATTTTATTCTTCAAATTATCTATTATTTTGTTTATCATCAAGTTGGCCATAATGTACAGTTTCGTTTAATTTGGCCTTATTTCACTTTATGGTATTTGATTGCTTTATTTATCTGGAGAATGATTATTAATCTATTTGGAAAAAATAAAGCGTTGATACCCATTTCTTTCTTAGTTAGCATTTTCGTGCCATATATAGCTCCTATGCGTCATTTTTTCTCATTATTTAGAGTGATTTCTTTCTTTCCTTATTTTGTATTGGGAAATCATTTGGACATTGACAAATGGAAAGAGATTTCCTCTAAACCAAAAGCTAAGATTATCTCAATTTTTTTCTTGTTGATTATGTTTGCGTTTACGTGTCTTTATTATAAAAATTTTAATGTAGAGGTATTGAATTGCCAGATGTCTTATTCTCAAATGGGATTACCTGTTATAGGTGGATTGGCTCGTGTTCAAATTATCTTATTTGCCCTGGCTTTTATTTTTGCTTTTGGTTGTTTAATGCCAAAAGGGAATACCATCTTTACCACATTAGGGCAGAGAACGATGAGAGTATATATTCTCCATGGATTTGTTTATAAAACGTTATCTTATGGTACAGGCGTGTTTGATTTAGTGAATAATGCTTTTAGTTTATGTGTTTATTTAATATTATTGATTATATTAGCTTATTTGCTTCAGTATGTGCCAATTGATAATTTGTTAAACTGGATTTGTTCCATACCTGAAAAAGTTTACTATAAGTGGAAAGAGCACTTTTTAGTTAGAATGTAAGTAAAGAAAGAACGCTTTAGTAATAAAAAATTGTTGTGCATATATGAATAAGAGCAGTTGCTCTTATTTTTATTTAAGGTTTAGCGTACAAAATATAAAGTGTTTTTTATTATGTGAAATTTACGGGTAAATATGTAAATTTGTCAAAATTTTAGTAAATATTGGAAATATGGTATAATACATAAATAGGTGATATAAAATGATATTGTTTTTTAAATGTTTACCAAGAATGTTGAAACAGGCCAATCGAGATTTGAGACGTCATTTTTCTTTGACCTTTTCTTCTATGTTGTCAATTGGTGTTGCTTTACTAATAGCGATGCTATTGGCAGTTATGGCTTTTAATATTGGAAATTTTACAGAGAATCTGCAATCTGAATTTATTATACAAGTATCTTTAAATCCTGGTATCAGTGAAGAAAACAGGGAATCTCTGCAACAACAAATTAAAAATATTGATGGGGTTCAGTCTGTCTCTTTTTCAACAAAAGAAGAAGAACTAGAAGAATTAATTGCGGAAGATGGACAAGCTTTTAGTGCATATCGGGATTCCAATCCCTTATATGATACATTTGTCGTAGAATTAACTGATTCTGGTGAAATCGAGGATATTAACAAAAAAATTGGGAAAATGGAAGGCGTATTAAAATCAACATATGGAGGAAGCATTGTTACGAAAATGATTTCTTTAATGGAATTGATTCGTAAGTGGGGCTATGTCTTTGTGGCAGCCATGGCATTATTCGCTTTATTCTTGATTCATAACACGATTAAGATGACAATTCAGGTAAGGAAAGATGAAATCGCGATTATGCGAACGGTTGGTGCTATGAATTGGTATATTACATTTCCTTTTATGCTGGAGGGTATGTTGACTGGATTTTTTGGAGCGCTTATTCCTGTTATTTTATGCGTGGCAGGATATACGGCTTTATACAACAGTGTCAATGGCATATTCCTTTCAGATATGTTTGTTATGGTTTCTCCTTTTCCTTTCACGATTTATGTATCTTTGGGATTGATTGGAATTGGATTGGTCGTAGGAATGTTAGGTAGTATTTTAGCTTCGATTAAATATTTGGGGGCAACACGATGAAAAAATGGATATGTATGATTATTTCTCTTCTCCTTTTTGTTGGATATAACCTTCCAGTTTATGCCGACGGAGAAGATTATTCAGACGAAGATTATTGGTACAGTACTTGTTCGCAAGTGCAGGAAACTGAGGAAGGGGTTAGTGCTTGCTTAGGCTTTCAGGAATATCAAAAAGAACAATGGGCGCAACTACAGGCAGAAATGGAAGAATACAAAGATGATTTGGATTCTTTAGAGGCAAATGCTTCAAAAATAGAAGAATTGGTTCAAAAGCAGCAAAGTTTGGCTTCTTCTTTAGAAAGTCAAATCAGTAATATGGAAACAACTTTAGATTCAATCGCACTTGAAATTGAAAATCTGCAAGTTGAGATGGATCAAAAACAAGCGGAAATAGATGAATGGCAGGAGCAAATTTCGTCTCGTATGCGCTCTGAACAAGTCAATAGTGGAACGAATATTTTAGTAGATCTTATCATGGGTGCTTCAAACCTAAATGAAATATTTAGACGCTATTCAGGAATGGAGAGAATTACTGCTAGTGATCAAGAGCAAATTGAAGCATTAAACGAATTAAAAGCGGAGCTAGAATTAAAGAAAACGGAACAACAACGTTTAAGTGATCAAGTGGAAAGCCAAAAAGAACAATTGGAAAGTGAAAAAGCATTTGTTCAGGAATTGGAAGAATCTTATGATTCTTTAGAAGCACAATATGAGCAGGTAGCTGCTGATTTACGAGAAGAAATGATGCGTAAAGCAACTATGACTGCCGATGTTGCGAATGCCACAATAAGTTCTAGTGGAGGAGTGACTTTATCTAGTGTGAGTGGCTTTATTAATCCAATATCTGGAGGCACAATCAGTGCAGGAACATGGGCATATTCAAGTGGTGGATTACATCTTGGATTAGATTGGGCGACATCCATTGGAACACCAGTATATGCACCAGCAGATGGAATTATTCTTTATGCTGCTAATCCTGCTCCAAGCAATGGTGGTTATTTAGGAAATTGGACTGGATGGCCATACGGAGGTGGAAATACAGTTGAAATGTTGTGCCAGGTTGATGGTACTCTATATGCGATTTCTTTTGCACACTTATCTCAAGAAGGAATGGCTGTATCAGCTGGACAACAAGTAAGTGCAGGGCAAGTCATATGCTTAACAGGAAATTCTGGAAATAGTTCGGGTCCACACTGTCATATAGAAGTGTATAATTTAGGTTCTATGTCTGTAGACCAGGCAATTTCAAAGTTTTCTGCAGGCGCTGATTTCGCATGGGGTACTGGATGGAATACAACGGCAACTGCCTGTGAAGCTGGCTATAGCACACCATGTCGAGAACGGCCAGAAAAGTATTTTGGCTAGGAGGTTTCTATGATTGAATTAAATAATGTGAGTAAATCTTATCCAAATGGGGTACATGCACTAAATGATTTTTCATTAAAAATCGAGGATGGAGAATTTGTGTATGTAATCGGGGCTACCGGTTCAGGAAAAAGTACATTGATTAAGTTGTTAAATGGAGAAGAGGTGCCGGATTCGGGCCAAATTCTTGTTAACGGGACCGATGTAGGAAAGTTAAAGCATGGAAAAGTTCCTCAATATCGTCGTAATATAGGTTGCGTCTTCCAAGATTATCGATTGTTGCCAACACTGACTGTGTCAGAAAATATTGCCTTTGCTTTAGAAGTTATTGGGATGTCACGTAGGCAAATAAGAGAACGTGTTAAGGAAGTATTGGAATTAGTTGATTTAAAAGATAAAGCTCGAGCTTATCCAGATGAACTATCAGGGGGTCAACAGCAGCGTGTTACAATTGGTAGGGCAATTGCCAATAAACCTTCTTTATTAATTGCAGATGAGCCAACGGGAAATTTGGATCCCGAAAAAAGTATTGAAATTATTCATCTATTGGAAAAAATTAACGAAACATTGAATACTACAATTATCATGGTTACTCATGACAGTGTTTTAGTAGAAGAATATAAGAAGCGTACTATTATGCTAGAGAATGGATACGTTATTCACGATTTCTTTGCAGGTGGCTATAAAAGTGTATGAGATATTTCTATAAACTTTTGTATGAATTGAAGCATGCATTCTTACAGATTAAACATCATTTTATGTTATGCGTGTCTTCTATTAGTGCTATTTTTGTTTCTATGCTTTTGGTTTCATTGTTTTTAATTATCGGTCTTCATGTCAATACATTTAGTCACAGCATTGAATCCGATGTTCGTATTCATGTTGTATTGACAACAGATTTAGTTGATGACAGTCAAATTCAAGGCATTCAAGAACAAATTGAAAATATAAAAAATGTGGATTCAGTTGTCTTTTCTAGTAAAGATGAAGAATTAGAACTTATGATTGAAGAAAAAGGGGATGCTTTTTCTGTTTATCGTGGCGAAGAAAATCCTTTGGCAAATGCTTTCTTTGTGTTTGTTAAAGATGGAACATTGATTGATGATACAGCGAATCGAATAAAAAAAATTGAAGGTGTAAGTGATTGTGCCTATGGTGGAGGAAGTGTACTTTCTTTAATGAATTTGTTGAATAAAGTTCGATATGTAGGCTATGGTGTAGTTGCTTTACTATTGGCACTTAGTCTATATTTGATTTACAATACAATTCGAACAACTATTTATTCACAACAGGATGAAATTGCGATTATGACAACAGTTGGTGCAACTCGTCGCTTTGTTCGTATTCCTTATGAAATTCAAGGAATTGTGATTGGCTTTGTTGGTTCATTGCTGACTTATTTATTGATTCAATTTATCTACGCAAAAGTGTATACGATGGTCAATGGAGTTTTATTGGTGAATGTATTGAAATTGATTGAACCAGATGTATTATCTCAGTTTATGTGTATGGTAATATTATTGACTGGGACGGTTCTTGGATGGATTGCCAGCTTTTTAGCCGTTTCTAAATATATACGTATGAATCGTTAGGTTTTTTTATGAAGAAACAACATATTCAAAAATTAGCGATAGTCTTTGTATGTATTCTTTGTTTTGGCATGGGTCTTGGCGTATCCAAAATAGCGAACACAGAATCTTCGAATTCAAGTGAGTGGGATAAATTAAAGACAGTTTATTCAATTCTCACAACTAAATGGTATTATGCAAATCAAATAGATGATTTGGATTCAGAATTAGTTGAACAGGCTATTTTAGGAATGACAACGCTGGAAGAGGATGCACATACAAATTACATGACACTAAAAAATGCCGAGGCTTTTTCTTCTACTTTGGAAGGCTCAAGTATAGGAATTGGTTTTAGTTATTATTTGAATGAAGATGGAAATATGACTATTTCCAGTGTTTTTATCAATTCACCCGCTGATCAGGCAGGTCTTCAAAAAGGGGATATTGTTCTTTCTGTTGGCGATTTGAGTTGCATTGAGGATGGATGTGAAGAAATTATTTCCTTGATTCAATCCAGTGAAGGAAAAGATTTAGAAATTTGTTTTATTCGTGATGAAAAAGAAGTGCATACTTCTGTAAGTCCTTCTTCTTATGATTCTACGGTTACCTTACAATTGGAAGATGATTATGCCATTATTGAATTGAATAGTTTTTCTGAGTACAGTGCTGTTGAATTTAATGAGGCCCTTCAAAGAATGAAAGAGACAGGAATTTCGAATCTAATTTTAGATTTACGTGATAATGGCGGAGGATACCTATCATCTGTAAGCGATATTGGGGCATGTTTGCTGCCGACTGGTTCTACTATTTTTATTGAAAATTTAGCTGATGGAAGCAGCAAGGAACAAAAAGTATCTAATACTTATTCGCAAACAGAATTAGATTCTATCGTAATTCTACAAAACGAGGATACTGCCAGCGCTTCTGAAGTGCTGATTGGAGCCTTAAAGGATTATCTTGGTGATAAGGTAACAACAGTTGGCCAAACAACTTATGGAAAAGGAACAGAACAAACATCTATTGCTTTTAATGATGGAACATCGATGAAATATACGATAGCGGAATGGTTAACACCTAATGGAACTTCTATTAATTTAGAAGGTTTCAAACCAGATATTGAAGTTGAAGAATGTGATGTGCAAACCGTATTATATCGTGAGATGGACGATGATGAAACTATCGGAGAAGATACAGTTCATGATAATGCATCGGCTCTACAAACATATCTGCAGTTTCTAGGCTATGATGTAGATAGAACAGATGATTATTTTAGTACTACTTCCAGCAATGCTTTAAAGGAGTATCAAAAAGATCACGATTTAGAACAAACGGGAATTTGTGATAAAGAGACTTTTGAACAAATAAGCGAGGACGCTTTATTAAAACTTAATAAGGAATATGATTCACTAGATTATCAAATGCTAAAAGGAATTGAAGTGTTACAAAGCAATTTGTAACACTTTTTTGACTAGTTTATTATTATCTTGATAAAAAGGGCGCGTTTAGATAAGTTGTTTTTATGGAAATAAAAATAATAAAAGTCTATAGTTATAATGAAAGTTGGTACAACAGTATGAAAAAAATAATTCATTTATTATTAGTTTGTGCTTTAGGATTTTTATTTGTTGGTTGTGCGGACAATACATCATCTTCAACAGATTCAAATGCCAAAGAAGATAAACCTAGCGAAGAATTTTTGGATTTATTAGAGTCCTTTGGAATGGAGGATGTGGATGTAAAAATCCAAGGTGAAAAAAATATTATCTTCGCGAAGAAATCAAATGATATCACATTAGAAGTTCTGGTTTTTGCAGGAATAGGTGATATTGTTGATTCTTATTCGGATTATATTTTTGTTAACGTTGATGGAATGACAGATACACAAAAGAAAAGTGTAGAGGATACATTGGATAGTATTATGCAGATGTATACTGATTTATCTTATTGTGCCTCAGAAATAACGGATTATAGTGATACTGTTAAGCTATTATCTTTGCGGTTTTCAAATATAGATGACGAAGATAAAATTCAAGAATTAATGCAATTAGGCGCATTGCAGTTAAAAGAGGATTCAAAGACAGACTCAAAGATTAGTTTGCAAACATCTGAAAAGAGTCTAGTTGATTCAGGTTATATTGAAAGATAAATGTGAATGGTTGAAATTATGAATAAATTACCAAAACCTAAAGTAGAAATGAAGGATACATTTCAAAAAGTTGTTAAGGAAGTAAATGACATTTCTTCTAAAGCCTTATCGCAGGCCGATAAAATTAAATATAAGTTAGAAGAAAGCTATTATCGCCCTATTTTTAAAAAGGATTTAGAATTATCCTCTTATAAGATGATTCGTATTATTGATGAAGATAAAAAACATCAAGATTCAAGAGTTTCTGTAAATTCTATTGGTTATTTAGACCGTGTTAAAGATATGGATGTGTTAACTTTATATCGTAAATTTTTACCGGATTTAAACTATATATTTTATCCATCAAATCAAGATGAATTGTTTTATATTCATCCTTTAAAGGAAAATAATTATATCAGTATTGATGAATTTTTTGACCAAATACGTAAAGATAAAGTGTTTGAACTTGAAAGAATTGCTCAATGCTTAGGAGCTTGTTCTTTTAAAGTTACATCTATTGAAGAAAAAGAAGAGTATACCAAAAGAAAATTGGATTCTAAGGTCCATACAAAAAGTGTTGTTTCCCCTGGACTTAAAGCATCTCATATCCAAACGAGTTATGTGTCTAGTAAGATTGAATCAGAAAGTACTTTTATAGGAAGTAGTGAACCTGTTATTCCAATCTTGGAATATTTTAAGGATGATAGTGACATCACTTCTTTAATTCAATTACGTATGAATAAGGATAATACGCTCGTATATAAACGATTTGAGTTTGCGTCAAACTATGGTACTGGCATGAATACCAAGATAGCCGTGAATGTTGATTTTGCACTAAAAAAGTATGGTTTTGTTCCTAACGCTTCCTTTGAAAGTGCCGTAGAGAAACAAAATCGGACTAAGCTTGTTTATGAAGTGAGATTTGAAAAGAATGAATAAATGGAAAGGAGCCTAATGAACAGACTTCTTTTTTTACAATTTTCAATCTGTTTTTATGAAGTTAGCATAATTATCCATAAATTTTCTATAGAATAAATGTACAAAGGACGTTTGGAAATGGTAAAATTGATTCAAAGTTAGATAGAACTAACAATTAAATTGATATGAATTCATTAAAAAGGAGTAATAAAAATGTCACGAAAAGCGTCTGAAAGACAGGAAAAAATGATGCGGAAGATGTTCAAAGGAACAGGTGTGTGGAGACAATTAAATACTGGATTTATTGATGAGCATATTCGTGTTGTAAGAGAATATATCGCAAATATTTATTTTTATACAAAAAACGGGAAGACAATCATGATTGATGCTGGTTATAATTATCCGCGTCTTAAGGAAAAAATGGGTTGGTTGGATATTGATTCAAGTGATATCAAAGAAATCTTGATTACTCATATTGATACAGATCATACTGGAGCATTGGAAGAAGATAGTGAATGCCTTTTTTCAGATGCAAAAGTATATCTTGGTGAAATTGAAAACAAGTATTTAACAGGAGAAAAGAGGCGAACGGTCTACTTCGGTCTATATCCATTGCCTAAAGTGATTATTCCTAATAAAAAAATTTTGCTTCAAGATGGACAGATTTTTTTCATTGGGGATATAAAAGTCGAAGCTATTCTAATGCCAGGACATACAATTGGCCATATGGTTTACTTGATTGATGATAACTATCTTTTTACGGGGGATACTCTTTGGTTTGGTATAGATGGAGGATATAGCTTTTTAAGTACATTAGCTTGGTCAAATAAAGTAGCTAAGCAATCTTTAATTAAGTTGGAGGAGTTATTAAAAAGAAGAAACTTGCATCCAATTATCATTACCGGTGACACTGGATGGACAGATGATAGAGATTTTGCCTTTGCGAAAAAAGATCAAATTTGTGGTATCTTTACAAAACGTCTTCCAGATCCACAAGCTCCTTATGACGGGTACGATGAGAGTGATGATACCGAGGAAAATACACGGAAAGGTATTCCATTGGCAAGAAAGGTTACTTTGAAAGATGCATAAGCACAGATTATGATAATAATTTCAACAAATATGCAATAAACATCAAAAAACTGCAGAATACTGCAGCTTTCTGAAACATAAATTTTGAGAGAGAAAATTGAAATGAATTGTTGTTTTCATTTACAAACTTAGTTTATTCCTTAAAACTTAAAATAACTTTAAAATGCGAGAATGTCATAATACTTGTTGAAAATAAACATTTTTAAATGATTTATTCCAAAATAGAACAACGTATAAGAGACGTAGCCTAAGCAATAGAATCCTCTCATTGTGAGAGGTTTTTTTATGTAGAAAATGAAAAGGCCCTCACAATAGTAAATGTACAGGACCTTCTTAAAGAATGAATCGATTCATAATTACCTCTTTTCCATTCCTTATCTATAAACTACCGCTATAATTACCCTTATTATTATCTTTTCTATAGCGGTAGTTCTATAGACAAGATTGTACAAAGTATGTTTCCCCTTATTACTTTGTGAATTTATTCTATAGTTTTTTTTTAGGAAATCAATGTGAATGGAAAACTTGGTTATAACTTTGGAAAAAGCGGATTTTATGGTTTTAGGTAAGCTTAAAAAAGGTTCCAACAATTATATTGAAAATAGAGTAATAACTGACATAAATAGTGTCAGTTATTACTCTATTCTTTGATTAAAGATGAGGTGAATGCTATGAAACATGTAGTAGTTGATTTAGAAATGAATGCGATTGATCGAAAATACTATCAGGAAAGGCAATATTGTAAGATGGAAATTATTCAAATAGGAGCTATTGTATTAGATGAAGAATACAAAGAGATTGGAAGTTTCTCCACATTGGTAAAACCACAATATAATTCAATAATTGAAAGTGCTTATCAGCAATTAACTGGAATTTCTACGTATATGGTAAAAAATGCACCGATATTTGTGGATGCTTTGAATGCTTTCTTTGACTGGATAAAAGGATTGAATGATGAAATTAGTGTTTATGCATGGAGTGAAAACGATCTGGATCAAATCTATAATGAATCCTATTTGAAAGAATATGAATTTAGTGAATACGAAGAAAACATCATTCAAAATTGGTATGATTTCCAGGAGGAATTTGAAGAAAAATTGAACTTCAATTATCAAGTATCATTGGCAGATGCTTTATACCAGGTGGGTATTTCTTTTGAAGGGCAACAGCATAATGCTTTATATGATGCAAAAAATACAGCTCATCTACTTTCTTTAATTCGCAATGATGATCAATTGGATAAAACTTTTAGAAAGATTATGGAAAAACAAGAAGTGGTTCATCCTACTTTAGGTGATTTATTTGATTTTAGTCAATTGGATTTTGATTGATGGTGTAATAAAACAAATTAAAAGGTCCCAACAAAAATTATCTTCTTGTTAGGACCTTTATAGAATGAATCTATTCATGATTACTCCTTTCTTTTTAATTCTCTTTCTTAATTTTTTCTTTTGTTTTATCTACTTTCTAATATAATTATCCAATTTATTCTTTTTTATTTTTTGCCTACTATGATGGTTGATCTTATTGTTTATATTTTCCTTTAGATAAAACTCATTAACCTATTTCATTGGTCTGTACCTTATTTTTTCCTTTTCTTTTCTTGTCTATATAATAACGCGAATTAAAAACATGTAAATGAAAGTGGAATAAATGGACTCATAAGTGGAAAAGATGGGTTTTATTTTGTGAAACAAAAAAAAGTCCTTCTATAGGACTTCTTTAATAGCTTTTAATAATTCATCATATTCCTCAAAAGCAGGGTATTGTGGATAATCTTTTTTGATTTGTTCAGTTGATTTAAATAAGAATCCAGCTTTACTGGCTTCAATCATTGCCAAGTCATTAAATGAATCGCCTGAAGCGATAGTTTGAAAGCCACAAGACTGCAAAGCTTTAACCGTTGTTAGTTTAGATTTCTCACAACGCATTTTATATCCTTTGATGGTTCCATCTTCAGCTACCTCTAAGGAATTACAGAAGATAGTAGGCCAATCTAATTTTTTCATAAGAGGTTGAGCAAATTGTGTAAAGGTATCGCTCAAAATCACAACCTGAGTGATTTGTCTTAATTCATTTAAGAACTCTTTAGCTCCTGGCATTGGATCAATGGTGGCAATGACGTCTTGGATTTCCTTTAATCCTAATCCATGCTCTTTTAAAATTTCTAGACGATAATTCATTAATTTATCATAATCTGGCTCATCTCTTGTTGTTTTCTTTAGCTCTTCAATTCCTGTAGCATTAGCAAAAGCAATCCAGATTTCAGGAACAAGAACTCCTTCCATATCAAGACATACAACATTCATATCCATGATGATTCCTCCTTTTTCAATATTCATTACTATATCAAAAACAAGGCAAAATGTACATAAAATATGAATGAGTGTTTATCTTTTGTGTACGTAATAAAGTTTGTTATAATAACTATGGTGATGATTATGAAATGTGCTAATTGTGGTGCAGAAATTAATGAGAATGAATTAATTTGCCCTTATTGTGGTTATGAAAACGAAAAAGTTGCTATAGAGGAGCAAGCTAATTATTTAAATGAATTAGAGAAGAAAAAAGAAAATCTGAATTATGAACCTGAAAGAAAAGCTAAAAGAGCGGAAAAGAAAACGAACTATGTATTTCGAAATGTGCTTATTCTTGTTTCTATTATAGGATTCATTGCTTTTGGCGTTGTATATTTTACATCTAGCAATAGTTTAAATAAACAAAATAAGAATATTGAAAAATTAGAAGAGTACTACCAAGAAAGAGACTATGAAAGCATATCAAATTTAATGGATAAGATTGAAGATAGTTATGTTCCTGCTTATAAAAAGTATTATATTACGGCTAGCTTATATAATGGTTCGCAATGGGAATTATCTATTATGGAAGAAAATTATGATTATTACAATGAAGGAATTTCAAGGGATTCTTTTGATGAAGAGATAGAATATGTATTTAAATCTTTATGTGAAATGAAGGAATATGAAGATGATGGATACAAGTATGAAGAATCAGATGTAGTTGAATACTATAGGGATTTATATTATAAATCTTTAGAAGAGGTTGGAATGCTTTCAGAGGAAGAAATTGATGATTTCGTTGATAATAGAACAGATTCTAAAACAATTGCTTCTATTATTTTAGAAAGATGGGGAAGTAATCAATGAGATGTAAAAATTGTGGAGCCAACTATAGAACAATAGAATTAAAATGTCCTTATTGTGGAACGCCTAATCGATTAGGAGCTATCTGGGCCGTTGAAAGAACAGATGCTGAAATCGAATATGAAAAGAAAAATCAAGAGATAAAAAAAATCACAAATCCTTATGTTTGGAATCGTATATTAAACCGAATACTTGTGATTTTATGTGGTTTTACTGTATTGTTTTTTGTTAGTGTGTTTGGCTTCTTTTTTATCAAAGACTTTGTTTTAAATCATAGAAATGTGAATTCAGATATAGAAGTATTGGAACAATATTATCAGGATGGTGATTTCGCTTCTATGAATTCTTATTTAAGAAAATATGAACTGAATGGAAGAAATGAATTTTATGTATATACACAAGCAACTTTATTATTTAATGATTATCAAGAATTCACGAATAAAAGATTATCTTTTTTAAATGAATCAGATGATGAAAAGATGGAAGATGATTATTATTTGGAATATTCTATTAAATATGGAAATGATATTTTGAGAATGAAAGAAGGAAATTATAGTCAATTGGATTCTAAAAATGAAGAGTTATATGATTCATATTGCGAAGAAATAAACGCTTATTTCACATATGTATTGGGCATGGATGAAAAGGATTATGAACTATTAAATCAAGATTATATAAATTCATCGGATATGGATCAATTAATTACAAATATAAAGGAAAGGAAGACATGGAATGAATTATAATGTGATTTCTAAAAAAAAGTTGTTCTTTAAAACAATTGGCATATTTTTATTCCTTTTTATCTTTATATATTGTGCTTATTTTATATTTATAAATTATTTGGAAGATTATTCATGGGATCATAATGAGACCAATCGTATATATGGATGTGATAGTTATTACTATGATCATGATTATGGGAATTTAAGAGACTATCTTACTTTATATAATTTATACGATGATACATATGCCATTTATTGGGAAAGTGTAAATGGTTTTGATGATTATGAGAAGTATTTGATGTGGAATAAAACAGATAATATAGATAAAAAGAATGAATATAAGCAAAAGGTAATAGATAATGCTGATCAATGTGAATTTTCAAAAAATCAAAAGCAACTAAATGGTTACAAGGAAGCAATCGAATAAAGCATCGTATTAACGTGCAAGTTTTCTGTTGCATTTCCATAGCAAGAAGCAAATAAAGTAGGATACAAGCAAGATTATTGTAAGTACAATGGGAATGGATTTAAGTTTCATAAAAAAGAAATGATACCAGTCATATCGTTGTGGAACATATCCGTTTATGGAATGACTTACACCATTTGTTACATAAAATATGGCATAACAAGACACTGGAATTAATCCGAGAAATGTTTGTTTAAAAGAAATCTTATCATTTGATTCAAAGAACACAAATGTAATGATGGACAAGAAGGGAATAATACCATGAAAGAACAGATTACTATTGCTAAACATGTCTTTGAAGCCATTGATAGGGACTAAGTAGAATGTTGTTACCAACATTGTTAATGCGACAGAAGAAGTAGCAGCTAGTTTAAAGATATATATTTTTGTCGAACAATTTCCATTTTTAGAGCAAACTGCAAACAATAATGCAGCAATCCCCATTAAAATGTTTGAATCAACAGTAAATAATTTTACCATTTTGATATTACTTATACGAAAGAGGTAAGTTCCTGTAGCAAAATTGAAATCAGTTAAAACCATCCAACAACCGATGCAGACTAAAGCAAAGATAAATGTATTTGTATAAAAAGATAGCTTTGCGTGTTTCATACTGTTTCTAACGCCTCCTGAATTTGTTGAAAAATTTTTAATTTTAAGCTCATTTTAAAAATCGTACCATTAATCAGAAAAGATAGAAAGAATTTTTCTATAACTATTCCAAAACAAACCCATTTAACTTAAAAAAAGGACTTCTTAAGAAGCCCTTTTTGTGTTGATAAATGGTTTATTAAACAGTTCCTTGTGCTTTCATAGCTTCTGCTACTTTTAAGAAACCAGCAATGTTTGCACCAACAACGTATTGTTTTTCACAACCATATTCTTTAGCAGTGTCACGGCATGAGTTGAAGATTGTAACCATGATGTTTTCTAACATTTTGTCAACTTCTTCGAATGTCCATGATAAGTGTTCAGCGTTTTGTGACATTTCCAATCCAGAACATGCAACACCACCAGCATTTGAAGCTTTACCTGGAGCATAGTATACACCATTTTCCATTAAATAGTGGATTGCTTCTGGAGTTGTAGGCATGTTTGCACCTTCACATACAGCAAATACACCATTAGCAACTAAATCTTTTGCGTTGTCTAAGTCTAATTCGTTTTGTGTTGCACAAGGTAAGGCAACATCACACTTAATTGACCAAGGACGTTGTCCTTCCATATAAGTAGCTTCTGGATGTTTTTCAACATATTCTTTAATACGTCCACGACGTACTTCTTTAATTTCTTTTATTAAATCTAAATCGATTCCATTAGGATCATAGATAGAACCATTTGAATCAGACATAGTAACTACTTTAGCACCTAATTGAGTTGCTTTTTCGCATGCATAAATTGCAACGTTTCCTGAACCAGAAATCGCAACTGTCTTACCTTCAAAACTTGTACCATTGTCTTTTAATAATGCTTGTGTGTAGTAACATAATCCGTATCCAGTAGCTTGTGTACGAACTAATGAACCACCAAATGTTAATCCTTTACCAGTTAAAACACCAGAGAAGTCTTTTGTGATACGTTTGTATTGTCCGAACATATAACCAACTTCACGTCCACCAACACCGATGTCACCAGCAGGAACGTCAATTTCTGGACCAATGTGACGATATAATTCAGTCATGAAGCTTTGGCAGAATGCCATGATTTCACGGTCTGATTTACCTTTTGGATCAAAGTCAGATCCACCTTTTCCACCACCCATAGGAAGTGTTGTTAATGAGTTTTTGAAAATTTGTTCAAATCCCAAGAATTTGATGATTGAGATGTTTACAGATGGGTGGAAACGTAAACCACCTTTGTAAGGCCCGATAGCTGAGTTGAATTGTACACGGTATCCACGGTTTACTTGTGTAACACCTTTGTCATCAACCCAAGGAACACGGAAGATAACTTGTCTTTCTGGTTCTACTAAACGAGTTAATACATCGTCATCCAATAATTCAGGATGCACTTTTTCAATAACTTTTAATGATTCAAATACTTCTTCAACAGCTTGTAAGAATTCTTTGTCGTTAGGCTGACGGCTTACAACTGTTTCATATAGTTTTTCTAAGTTTGCCATTTTAGCGTACTCCTCCTTAACTTATTAAACCTTGATTAGTATAACACTATTATGCAAAAAATGAAAACATTTTTTTGAAAACTCTTACAGACTTTCATGAAAATTTAATTTTAGTTTTCATAAAATGTATGTTTTATGAAAAAAAGAAAAAATTTTCATATAAAAATAAAAAATAAAAATCCTTATGGTAAAATAGACGAAAAAGAGGTGTATGGAATATGAAAATCGCGATTGGAAATGATCATGGAGCAGTTGGATATAAAAATGAAATCAAAAAAATGTTAATTGAAGAAGGATATGAAGTGATTGATTGCGGAACAAATACGGATGATAGTGTTGATTATCCGGATTATGGAGCGGCAGTTGCCAATATGGTGGTAAGTAAAAAAGTAGATAAAGGAATCGTGTTATGTGGAACGGGTATAGGAATCTCTATTGCGGCTAATAAAATCAAAGGCATTCGATGTGCTTTGTGTACAGATGTCACAATGGCAAAATTAACACGAGAACATAATGATGCGAATGTGTTATCTATGGGACAACGTACTACAGGCATTGAAACATGTAAAGATATAGTGCATGCTTTTTTGGAAACACCATTTTCAAATGGACAAAGGCATATACAAAGGATTCAAAAAATAACAGAATTAGAAAAGTAGGTGGAACATATGTTAGTGAATGGAATTCATCATATTTCGATGACTTGTACAACACCGGAAAAGTATGTACAAACGATTGATTTCTATCATCGTGTACTTGGCATGTCGGTTTGGAAACAATGGGGGACTGGTGTCATGATGAAGTGTCAAGATGATGTCATTGAAGTGTTTTTGAAGCCAGAAGAAAAAGATTTAGAACAGGGAACAATTCGACACTTTGCGTTTTTTGTGGATGATGTAGATGCTTGTATTAAAGCAGTAAGAGAAGAAGGATATCCTATTTTAGTTGAACCTAAGGATGCTTCCATTCCAACGGAACATCCATATGAAATTCGTGTAGGCTTCTGTAAAGGACCTTTAGGTGAAGAAATTGAATTCTTTCAGGAACGATAAAATGACTTTTGAACAATTAAATATAGATCCCTCTATTTGTCAAGCATTGAACATTTTAGACTACAAAGAAGTACTGCCTGTACAGGAAACTGTGATTCCAGAGATGCTAAAAGGGCGAGACTGTATTGTGAAGTCAAAAACAGGAAGTGGAAAAACAGCAAGTTTTGCAATTCCTATTTTACAGTCAATAGAAATTAATGAAAAATTGCCACAAGCTTTAGTTTTGGCGCCAACACGAGAACTTTCGTTTCAAATTAAAGAAGAAATAGATGCTATAGGGATTTATAAAAAAGTAAAAACGCTTTCGATTACCGGAAAGCAACCGTTTGTATTTCAAAAAGAGGATTTGGCACAAAGATGTCATGTGGTAATTGGAACACCAGGAAGAATATTAGATCATCTCCAACAAGGAACATTGAATGCGTCAATGATTCAATATGTTATTTTGGATGAAGCAGATGAAATGTTGAATATGAATTTTATTGATGAAATTCGAGCTATCTTTAAATATTTGTCAAAACAAAGGATAACATGTATTTTCTCGGCAACGTATCCTAAAGCAATTCAAAAATTATCTTCTGACTTTTTGAATCATGCCAAAGTAATAGAGATGCAAAGTCAAAAAAATGAAATAGAAGAAATTTTTTATGAGTGTAAGGAAAAAGACAAAACTGTTTTTTTATTGAAGATTCTATGTTCATTTAAACCGAAATCTTGTATTATTTTTTGTGGAACGCAGCAAAGAGTTGAGGATGTTTATGCATATCTATCATCTAAACATATCAGTGTAAATCGATTGCATGGTGGTATGCTGCAAGAAGAACGCTTTTCTTGTATGAATGCATTCAAACAGGGAAACACTCGTCTTTTAGTGGCTACTGATGTTGCAGCAAGAGGAATTGATATAGAAAAGGTGGATCTTGTCATTAATTATGATATGCCATCTCCTGTGGAACTCTATATACATCGTATTGGAAGAAGCGGAAGAATCAATGAAAAGGGAACGGCTATTTCATTGACTAATGAATACGATGGTGTACGTAAAGAAAAATTAGAGGCTTATTTACATAGGGAAATTGAATATTCATTATCAAATTCGATTTGGAATATGAAAATCACGGATGCTGATTTATTTCTTCTATCTAAAAATGAAAGAAAGAATGAGTCTAAGAAAGATATTGTCCGTAAAGATGTGATGAAGTTATATCTAAATGGTGGAAAGAATAAAAAAATTCGCCCGGGAGATATTGTTGGCGCAATCTGCGAAATTGAAGGTGTAAATGCAGATGATATAGGCGTAATTCAAGTGCAAGATCATCAATCGTATGTTGATATTCTAAATAATAAGGGTAAACTCGTATTGAATGAATTACAAAATAAAACGATTAAGGGAAAGAAACTAAGGATACAGAAAGCTAAGGATTGATATGATAGTAGAAAAATATGGCGGGACTAGCGTGGCAGACGTCGATAAGATTAAAGCCATAGCCAAACACGTAGCCGATATTAAGAAAAGAGGACATGATATTATTGTGGTTGCCAGTGCAATGGGAAAGACAACAAATGCGCTTATTGCTTTGGCGAAAGAAGTAGGCTATGCAACCAATGATAGAGAGATGGACTCCTTATTATCGACAGGAGAGCAACAAACTATTACTTTGCTGGCGATGGCAATCGAAGCTCAGGGAGTGCCTGCTATTTCTTTGACAGGTTATCAGGCTGGATTTATAACGAGTAACCATCATGCACATGCTCGCATTAAAGATATCGATACGACCAATCTTCAAAAGCATTTAGATGAAGGAAAAGTAATTGTTGTAGCTGGCTTTCAAGGGGCTACAGAAAATGGAGAAATCACAACTTTAGGAAGAGGCGGGAGCGATACGACAGCAGTTGCTTTAGCAGCAAAACTTGGTTGGAATTGTTACATTTATACTGACGTTGATGGTGTTTACACTGTGGATCCTCGTATATATCCTAGTGCTAAATTATTGCCGGAAATCACTTATAATGAAATGATGCAAATGGCAAGCTTAGGTGCTGGCGTATTGGAAACTAGGAGCGTAGAACTAGCTAGTAAGTATAATATCCAATTGTACTTAGGAAGAGCTTTAGAAAAAGATTTGAGCAAAGGAACGTTTATTATGGAAGTTAAACATTTAGAAGATATGCCAATTACAGGTATTTCTATTAAAGAAGATTATGCTATTATGCGAGTTCGTAATATTGAAAATGATGGAATCTATTTAGGAAGATTGTTTCAGTTGATTGCGGATTTGAATATTAATATTGATACTATTTCTCAACAAGTAGCTGAAGATGGAAAAGTAAATTTCACTTTTTATTGTAATGAAAAACAAAGTGACTTGATTCTTCAACATTACGATGAAGGCGAATTTAAATATCCTATCGAAAGAGTCTTAGGCTTTGTGAAGTTAAGCGTAGTAGGTGTGGGAATCTCTACTCATAGTGGGATTGCTTCTACCATTTTGAATGCTTTGACAAAAAATCATATTAAATATTATCAGATTACTTCTTCAGAAATTTCTGTTTCTTTGACAATCGAAAAGAAAGATAAGGAAAAAGCAGTTGAAGTTTTAGCGAAAGAATTTGATTTATAGAACCAGAAATGGTTCTTTTTTTAAGAGAATAGATCGAATTTATAAAAGCGTCAGAGCAGAATTACTTAAACTTGTTATTTTATCTGAACTTCAAAATGATACAATAAAGGTAAGAAACAAAGTTTTAGGAGAATAGAAGTATGCTGAATATTTTAGTTTGTTGTGGAGGAGGATACTCTTCTAGTTTTATGGCAAGAACAGTACAGGAACAAATTGATAAAGGCGGTTATTCTAATCAAATTCACGCAGAATTTTATCCATTTAAAGAATGCCATGAAGTGATTCAAAGATTTGATATTGCTTATTTATGTCCTCATCTTCGATATCGAGTTGCAAAAATGATGGAAGAACATGGGGATGTAATACATTGTCCTTTATGCATTATTCCACCAAAGATGTACGGAACAATGCGCTTAGATGATATTGTACAGGATGCTGTTGAGCTGATTGAAATTTATCATCAAAATCCTACAAATCCTACTCATTTTCCCAATGAAGATAATAGTGTAAGAGTGGATCGTTTATATTCTCATAGAAAAACATATGAAAATATTCCGAATAATATTAAAGAGGCATTAGAAAAATTTGAAGCCATGAAAAAAGACTAGGTGTTCTAGTCTTTTTTATTGGATTTGAATATATTTTGGTTCTTCAATTGCTTTTGGAGTTTCCTTAGGGAAAGTAATTTTTAATTCGCCATTTTCATAGGCTGCCTTGATATCATCTTGCGAGATAGCATCTCCTACATAGAAATTTCTAGAGCAACTTCCAGAATATCTTTCTTGACGGATGATGCGTCCTTGATCATCTTTTTCTTCCTTGTTTGTGTTTCGAGTAGCGTTCACCTTTAGATATCCATCTTTTAATTCGATTTGGATATCTTCTTTATTGTATCCAGGCACTTCCATATCTAATTCATACAATCCGTCTTTTTCATGAATATCTGTTTTCATTAATCCAGTTGTTGTGCTTTCACCAAACCAATTATCAAATAAACCAAAAGTAGAGAATCCAGGATAGTATTTCATAATATCGCCTCCTTAATGACATGAAATCTATTCAAAGTTAGCACTCTATGTCTAACTCTGCTAATATCATAACATATTAATTAGCACTGTCAAGCTTAAAGTGCTAAAAAAATAGCTTTTTTTTATTTCATTTCTTGATATGATAAATGCTGAGGAATTGATTATGGAAAATTTGAAATATAAAGTAGAGAATACAGGTTTATCTGGGGATATGGGAATTGAACTAATATATGCCAAAGATGGACAGGCTAAAGGAAGAATGAAGATTGAAGATAAGCATATGAATGTCAATGGAACCATTCATGGCGGGTCTTTCTTTACCCTGGCTGATATGATTGCTGGTTGTGCGGTTTGTTCCATATGGGATAAAATTGCAACAGTAAACAGTTCTATCGAGTTTATGAGAACATCTAAGAAATCTGAATACATAACTTGTGTGGCCAATGTAGGAAAGAATGGGAAGAATTTAATTTGGACAACAGCTAAGATTTATGATGATAACAATCTGTTATTGTGTGAGTATAAAGCTTTGTATTATCGTTTAGAAAAGGAATAAATTGATAAAAAACCTTGAAATATAAGGAATAATCGTTATAATTTGTTGTATATCAAAAGACTAAGAAAAGAAGTAGTACAGAAGGAATGCTTTTTAAAGAGAGGTAACAATTGGTGAAAGTTACTAAAAGAAAATTTCTGGAACGTGTCTTGGAGTTGCATTGTCGAAGGTTTGAGGCTTTGCCGTGATTTCGCGTTAAGAAAGAGGTGTCTTCCAAAAGGAAGGAAATTAGGTGGTACCGCGATTCAATCGTCCTTTTATATGAATGGGCGATTTTTTTGTGAGGTGAGAGTATGAAAGGCCGACGTAGTAGTAAAAAAACAGATTGATATATTGAATAGGAGGAAAAACATATGGAAAAACAATATAAGAAAATCGTATTAGCGTATTCAGGAGGATTAGATACATCAGTATTAATTCCTTGGCTTAAAGAAAGATATGGAGCTGAAATTATAGCTGTCAGTGGAAACGTTGGACAAGCTGGTGAATTAGATGGATTGGAAGAAAAAGCTTTAAAGACAGGTGCTTCTAAATTGTATATTGAGGATTTACAAGAAGAATTTGTCAATGATTATGTTATCCCTACTGTAAAAGCAGGAGCTGATTATGAAGGGTATTTATTAGGAACCTCTTTTGCTCGTCCAATTATTGCGAAAAGAATTGTAGAAATCGCGAAAAAAGAAGGTGCAGATGCTATTTGTCATGGATGTACAGGAAAAGGAAATGATCAGGTTCGTTTTGAATTAGCTATTAAAGCTTTTGCTCCTGAAATGGATGTCATTGCTCCATGGCGCTTCTGGGAATTAAATAGCCGTGAAAAAGAAATTGAATATGCCCAGGCACATAATATTCCATTAAAAATAAATAAAGAGACAAACTATTCTAAAGATAAAAACTTATGGCATTTATCTCATGAGGGATTAGATTTAGAAGATCCAGCTAACGAAGCACCTATCCAAAAACCAGGATTCTTGGAATTAGGAGTTTCACCATATGATGCACCAGATACACCTACAGAAATTAGTTTACATTTTGAAAAAGGTGTTCCAACTGCATTGAACGGAAAAGAAATGTCTGCTTTAGATATTATTTTAGAATTAAATAAATTAGGTGGAGCTAATGGAATTGGTCTATTGGATGTAGTTGAAAACAGATTAGTTGGTATGAAATCTCGTGGTGTTTACGAAACTCCAGGTGGAACAATTTTATATGCTGCGCATGCCAAATTAGAAGAAATCACATTGGATAAAGAAACGGCACATTATAAACAACAAGTTGCATTAAAATTTGCAGATTTAGTTTATAACGGACAATGGTATACACCATTAAGAAAAGCTTTAAGCGCTTTTGTTGATAGTACGCAAGAAACCGTAACAGGAGATGTTTCTGTAAAATTATATAAAGGGAATATTATTCCAACTTCTGTAACAAGTCCATTTAGCTTGTATTCTGATGCAATGGCAACATTCGACGAAGATGATGCTTATAATCAAGCGGATAGTGCAGGATTTATCAATCTATTTGGATTACCTCTGAAGGTTAGAGCTTTAAATGATAAAGTATTATATGAAAAAGAAGGGATTCATTTTCCTTCGGTAGAAAAATAAAAAGGAGAAAATTATGGCAAAAATGTGGGCAGGACGCTTTTCCAAAGAAGCGGATTCAAGATTAGATGATTTCAATACATCCTTACCTTTTGACTGTAGAATGTACAGAGAGGATATTGAAGGTTCTTTGGCCCATTCCGCCATGTTAGAAAAACAAGGGATTATTTCTTCTAAGGATAAAGAAGATATTCATTCTGGGCTAAATTCTATTTTAAAAGATATAGAATCTGGAAACTTGGAATTTACTTCTGGTTATGAAGATATTCATATGTTTATTGAAGAACAATTAACAAATCGTGTGGGGGATGCTGGAAAGAGACTTCATACAGCTCGTTCTAGAAATGATCAAGTTGCCGTGGATATGCGTTTGTATGTGAAAAAAGAAATTAAAGAAATTAAAAAATTGACACTTCAATTCATGGATACTTTATGTAAGCATGCCAAATTGAACCTAGAGACTATAATGCCAGGATATACTCATCTTCAAAGGGCACAACCCATCACATTAGGACAGTGGATGATGGCCTATGCAAATATGCTGAAACGAGATGTAATTCGTCTTGAAAATACTTATGATTTAATGGATGAATGCCCACTTGGATCTGGAGCTTTGGCTACTACAACTTATCCAATTGATCGAAAAATGACAGCTGATTTATTAGGATTTAAACAACCAATGGATAATTCTTTAGACGGTGTCAGCGACCGTGATTATTGTGTGGAATTATGCAGTGATTTAAGTATTCTAATGATGCATTTATCACGCTTTTCGGAAGAAATTATTTTATGGTGTTCTTTAGAATTTCACTTTTTAGAATTAGATGATGCCTATTCAACTGGCTCTTCAATCATGCCTCAAAAGAAGAATCCTGATATTTGTGAGTTAATTCGAGGAAAAACAGGGAGAGTATATGGTTCATTAATGACATTGTTGACTGTTTTAAAGGGAATTCCTTTGGCTTACAATAAGGATATGCAGGAAGATAAGGAAGCAGTCTATGATGCAATAGATACTGTTAAACAATGCCTTATTATAGTTGATCCAATGTTTGATACACTGACAGTTTGTAAGGAAACAATGGCCAAAGCTGCTCTACATGGCTTCATCAATGCTACTGATTGTGCTGACTATTTAGTAAGAAAAGGACTGCCTTTTAGAGATGCCTATCATGTGATTGGTAAATTAGTCGGATATTGTTCGAAAGAAGGAAAGGCCTTGAATGACTGTACTTTAGAAGAATTAAGAGAATTTTATCCTCTATTTGATGATGATGTATATGAAGCTTTGGATTTAAATACATGCGTAATGAATCGTAAAGTGCTGGGAGGACCTAGTTCGGAAGAGGTATCTCGTCAAATTGAAAAGATAGAAAAGTTTATAGAAGGATGTGAAGGTTGTGAATAAGCCTAAAATCTATATTGATGGACAAGCGGGAACAACAGGCTTGGAAATCTATCAACGCTTGTCTGGTCGGGATGATATTGAAATCATTATCATTGATCCTGAAAAGAGAAAAGATAACGATGAAAGAAAAAAATGCATGAATCAAGCCGACTTGGTTTTTCTGTGTTTGCCAGATGCAGCAGCAATAGAAGCTGTTACTTTGATTGAAAATGCTCAAACAAAAGTGATTGATGCCTCTACAGCTCATAGAACAAATGAAAACTGGGCATATGGGATGAGTGAGTTAGACTCTTCTTTTAAAGAAGAAATTCAAACGAATCGGTTTGTTGCCAACCCAGGCTGTCATGCGACTGGTTTTATTATGAGTGTTTATCCATTGGTGCAAAAAGGAATTTTAAATAAAGAAGATGTTATTTCTTCTTTCTCTTTAACTGGTTATTCAGGAGGAGGCAAGAAGATGATTCAGCAATACGAAATGGAAAAAACAATCGATTTAGAAGCGCCAAGAATTTATGGACTAACACAAATGCATAAGCATTTACCGGAAATGAAAAAAGTATGTGGATTAGAAAAGGAGCCTATTTTTAATCCTGTTGTCAGTGATTATTATCGTGGTATGGCTACTACAATTCCTGTTGTTGGCCATACAAAAGAAGAAATTTATGATATATTAAGTAATTGGTATAAAGATTGCCCTTTGATTTCTGTTTCTATACAGGATGAAGGTATGATTAGTGCTAATACAAAGGCTGGTTTAGATAGTTTAGAACTTGTTGTAACTGGCAATGCATCTCGTGTTTGCGTGACAGCTTTATTTGACAATCTTGGAAAAGGAGCATGTGGAGCTGCCATTCAAAACATGAACCTTATGTTAGGATTTGAACAAACAAAAGGATTAAAATTATAGGAAGGTGATTATTTTGAAAGTAATCGAAGGTGGAGTTTGCGCTGCTTACGGCTTTCAGGCTGGTTCTTGTCTTTGCGGTATTAAACAAAATGCGACCAAAGATGATGTAGCTATGATTTTCTCAAAAACGATATGCCAAGTAGCGGCTACTTATACAAAAAATTTAGTTAAGGCTGCTCCTTTAAAAGTGACAAAAAAACATTTAGAAAATGGGAAAGCACAAGCTGTCATAGTGAATTCGGGGAATGCGAATGCATGTAATCCGGTAGAAATAGAAATGGCAGAACGTGAGGCTATGGCAGCCGCTAAAGCATTGAAAGTAGATATTAACGATGTGGTTGTCGCATCAACTGGGGTTATTGGACAACCATTGCCAATTGAATGCATTGAAAAAAACATAGATAAATTAGTTTTAAGCGATAATGGTTCGGATAAAGCGGCTGTTGCGATTATGACAACAGATACCGTAAAGAAAACCATTGCTGTTGAATTTGAGATTAATGGTGTTGTTTGTCATATGGGAGGTATCTGCAAAGGATCTGGTATGATACATCCTAACATGGGAACAATGTTGTGTTTTATTACTTGCGATGTTAACATCGATAGTACTCTAATTGATGAAGCAATTCACGAAAATGTTAAGAAGACATTTAATCGTGTCAGTGTAGATGGGGATACATCTACGAATGATATGTGCGTAGTTATGTGCAATGGTATGGCACATAATAAGTTAGTAAATAAAGCAGATGATTCTTATGAATTGTTTAAATCTGCCCTGTTATTTGTAATGGAAACATTAGCTAAAAAGATTGCTGCCGACGGTGAGGGCGCTGGTAAGCTGATGACGTGTACTGTTAAAGGTGCTGCTAGTGAAGAAGATGGTGAAAACCTGGCAATGAGTGTATGCTCTTCTTCCTTGGTAAAAGCAGCAATGTTTGGTGCAGATGCCAATTGGGGAAGAGTTATCTGTGCTTTAGGTTATTCGGGAACAGAAATGAATCCAGATACTGTAGATATTTTCTTTGCTTGCAAAGATAAAATGATTCAATGTTGTAAAGATGGAAAGGCATTGGAATTTGATGAAGACTTAGCAAAAGAAATTTTGTTGAGTGATGAAATTGAAATTATTTCGGATGTTAAGATGGGAAATTATGAAGTTTCTTGCTGGGGATGTGACTTGACATACGATTATGTAAAGATTAATGGGGATTATAGAACATGACAAATATTTCGCCAAATATTAGAGCTGAAATCTTAGTAAATGCTTTGCCGTATATTCAAGAATATGCAGGGCAGGTTGTTGTTATTAAGTATGGTGGTAACGCCATGATTAATGAGGACTTAAAAGCTGCCGTTATTCAGGATGTAGTTTTACTAAATTTAATAGGTATAAAAGTGGTTTTGGTTCATGGTGGTGGACCAGAAATTAAAGAAATGTTGGAAAAAATTGGCAAGGAATCGGAATTTATTGATGGTTTACGTGTAACGGATGATGAAACAATGGATATTGTTCAACAGGTTTTATGCGGAAAAGTGAATAAGAACTTAGTTTCATTATTGATTAAACAAGGTGGAAAAGGAGTTGGACTTGCAGGAATGGATGGTAATCTATTTCAGGCAATTAAATATGATGATCAACACGGACATGTAGGAAACATTGTGCAAGTTGATTCATCTATTGTTGAAGATGTATTGGAAAAAGGTTATATTCCTGTGATTTCATCTGTAGCGGCTGGTCTAGATCAGTTAACAAACTATAATATCAATGCCGATATTGCAGCTGAAAAGCTGGCTGTGGCTTTAAAGGCAAAGAAGCTGATTTTATTAACAGATGTAATGGGATTGATGAAAGATCCCAAAGATGAATCTACTTTGATTTCAAAATTAAAAGTCAGCCAGGTTTCCAGCTTTGAAAAAGAAGGAATTATTTCTGGTGGTATGATTCCTAAGGTGCAATGTGCTGTCGAAGCTGTGCGCCAAGGTGTTGGTACGGTAAATATTCAGGATGGACGAATTCCTCATTCTATTTTAATTGAATTATTGAGCAGTGAAGGTGTAGGAACTATGTTCTACTAGAAAGGTAGGATTATGGATTTAGAAAAACTTAAACAAGATGAAAGTCAATATGTTATGCATACATATGGCCGTTATCCAATTGCCTTGGAATCAGGAAAAGGGTGTATCTTAACAGATTCTGAAGGGAAAAACTATATTGATTTGACTTCGGGAATTGGTGTAAACAGTTTAGGATACGCGCATCCTGCAATGCTAAAGACGATAAATGAACAAGCATCAAAGCTAATGCATGTTTCAAATTTATATTATACAGAACCAATGGTTGAAGTAGCTAAAGAATTGGTACAATCTTCAGGATTATCTAAAATGTTCTTTTCAAATTCTGGGGCCGAAGCCAATGAGGGTGTTATAAAAACAGCTCGTAAATATTCTTATGAAAAGTATGGTAAGGGACGTAATATCATTATTACTTTAAAGCAATCCTTTCATGGACGTACAATGGCAACATTAACAGCTACTGGCCAAGATCGCTTTCATGATTATTTCTTTCCATTTATGGAAGGATTTAAATATGCAGTACCTAATGATATTGAAGACATGAAGTCTTTGATGGATGATAGTGTCTGTGCAGTAATGATGGAACTAGTGCAAGGAGAAAGCGGAGTCGTTCCACTAGATAAAGAATATGTTAAAGAAGTTGAAAAACTTTGTCGAGAAAAAGATGTGCTATTGATAGTGGATGAAGTGCAAACTGGTATAGGAAGATGTGGTTCGTTATTTAGTTATCAACAATACGATATTCTTCCAGATTTGATTTCTGTTGCCAAAGGAATTGGTGGCGGTGTTCCTTTTGGTGGTTTTATTGCTGGTGAAAAGTGCAGTAATACTTTAAAACCAGGTGATCATGGATCTACATTTGGAGGAACTCCATTCTGTAGTGCGATTGCTAAAACTGTTTTATCTATTGTTAATCAGCCTGAGTTTTTGAAGGAAGTAAAAGAAAAAGGAAATTACTTCATGGAGCAAATTAAACAAATTGAATCGGATAAAATAAAGGGAGTTCGTGGTTTGGGCTTAATGATTGGTATTGTCGTTGAACCAGATAAAAGAGCGGACTATGTTTCATCTTTAATGGATAAAGGCTTGCTTGTTCTAACAGCAGGTAGTGATGCGATTCGTTTGCTTCCACCTTTAATTATTTCCTATGACCAAATAGATCAAGCTGTTTCAATTATGAAGGAGGTCTTCTAAATGCAACACTTACTGAAGTTAATGGATTTAGATCGTAAAGAAATTTTTCAGATCTTGGATTTGGCAGACCAATTAAAATATGAAAAACAACATGGAATAGAACATAAATTGTTAGTGGGAAAATCTATTGGTTTGATTTTTAATAAGGCATCAACCCGTACGCGCGTCTCCTTTGAAGCAGGGGCCTATCAATTGGGGGCTCAGGCTTTATTTCTTTCTAGTAAAGACTTACAGATTGGAAGGGGAGAACCTATTCAGGATACAGCCCGTGTTTTATCGCGATACCTAGATTGTGTTATGATTCGTACTTATACACAAAAAGAAGTTGAAACAATGGCTAAATTTTCTTCTGTTCCTGTCATTAATGGCTTAACAGATTTTTCACATCCTTGTCAGGTTTTAGCCGACTTAATGACAATGAAAGAAAGATATGGAGCTTTAGAAGGATTAAAAGTTTGTTACATCGGAGATGGATGTAATGTATGTAATTCATTGATTGTTGGAGCCCTATTGATGGAAATGAAGGTAAGCGTGGCTACACCAGTTGGCTTTGAACCAGATGCCAAGGTGTTAGAATTTGCGAAAAAATATGATACATTTTCTATCTGTAATGATCCCAAAGAGGCTATTCAAGATGCGGATGTTGTCGTGACGGATACATGGGCTTCTATGGGTATGGAGGATGAAAGAGCGGAGAGAATTCGTTTATTCTCAGGCTTTACAGTTAATGATGAATTAATGGCTTTGGCTAAACCAAATGCTATGGTACAACATCCTTTGCCTGCCTATCGTGGTCAGGAAATTACTGAGCAGTTGTTTGAGAAGCATGCGGATGAGATCTTTGATGAAGCGGAAAATCGTTTGCATGTTCAAAACGCAATTATGGTTTTATTGATGAAGGACGCATAATAAGCGTTCTTTTTTTCGTGTATAGAAACTAAACTCAAAATTGATAGATAAATTTTATAGAAATTCAGAAATTTATAAAATTTACAAAATAAGATTTTGCAAAACCATTGGTTTTTTATCTGAAAAAGTTTATGATATAGATAATATGAATCAATATAATTTAGGAGGTAATTTTATATGAATTATGGATTTGGTGGTATGATTGATACCTTAAAGAAAAATCCTAAGAAAATCGTGTTTACAGAAGGTACAGACGCTCGTATTTTAGAAGCGGCTTCTCGTTTATTGGCTGGTACTTTCCTTCACCCTGTTCTTGTAGGTAATGAAGAAGAAGTTCTAAGCGCAGCAGAAGAAGCTGGATATAATATCCGCGGTGCAGAAATTATTGATCCAAATAACTGGGATCGTTTTGATGAAATGGTTGACTTGTTTTGTGAGTTACGTAAGTCAAAAGGTATGACCCCAGAAAAAGCAATCCCTATTTTAAGACAAGGAAACTACTTTGGAACAATGTTGGTAAAAATGGGTGTTGCTGATGCTTTGTTAGGTGGGGCTACTTATTCAACAGCTGATACAGTGCGTCCTGCTCTTCAAATCATTAAGACAAAACCTGGAAACAAGATTGTTTCTTCTTGCTTCATTCTTGTTCGTCCTTCAGCTTCTGGTGAAAATGAAGTTTTGGCAATGGGTGATTGCGCTATCAACATTAATCCAAATGAAGATGAATTAGTTGAAATTGGATTAGAAACAGCAGAATGTGCTAAAAAATTTGGTGTTGATCCAAAAGTGGCTTATTTAAGTTATTCAACTAAAGGCTCAGGTAAAGGTGAAACTGTTGATAAGATGAGAAATGCTTGTGCTAAGGCTAAAGCAGCAGCTCCTGATTTGAAAATTGATGGTGAAATGCAGTTTGACGCAGCTGTTTCACCAAAAGTTGGTCAATTAAAATTCCCTGGTTCACCTGTAGCAGGTCATGCTAATACATTTATTTTCCCAGATATTAATGCAGGTAATATTGGATATAAGATTGCTCAACGTTTAGGTCAATTTGATGCTTATGGTCCAATCTTATTAGGATTGAATGCACCAATCAATGACTTATCTCGTGGATGTAATGCAATTGAAGTTTATTCAATGGCTATTATTACAGCTGCATTGGCATAATTTTTTCAAAAAATCACTTCATTATTGAATGAGGTGGTTTTTTTTTGTGTATTTTGGTATATTGTTTGCATGAACAAAAAAGAGATATTTCCCTATGATATTGATCAAGGGGCAATTATGGATTATGTGGAAGATCACTTTATGTTAGTAATAAAAGATGAATTTTGGACGGAAGAGGAGCTGAAGATGTTAGAAACACCGTTAGATTTAAACTTTTGTTACACAATGGACATTGCTATCTTTGTACTAGAAGGTGGAGATATTGACTCTAGTGATTTTTATTTCAATATTCAGGAATGTGATTGGAAGGATAAATTATTAGCCTCTTCAGAGGTGGATGTTGAAATTCTTTTATTGAATGAAAAGAATGAGATCTGTTGGAAAAGAAGAAAAACATTAAGCAAGGAGCAAAGTCAAATTATTTTGAATTGTTTAAAGAAACAAAATCAAGTACAGTTCATGCCAAATGAGTTTGACATTAATACACAAGGGCTGCAAAGTGCTTATGAGCCGTTTGAATTAGTTAAGTTTTCGCAAACAACGATTAAATTTTAGAAAGGAAATACTATGAAAGCTATTATTACAGTTATTGGAAAAGACAGAGTGGGAATTCTAGCAATGATTGCTAATGAGTGCATGAAGTCTAATGTGAATATCCTAGATGTATCACAAACTATTGTTGATGGTTTCTTTACTATGACAATGAGTGGGGATTTTGAAAAGGCAACTCAGTCAATTAGTGATTTTGCGGTTTATATGGAAAAATTAGGAAAAGAAAAGGATTTGGTCATTCGTGTTATGCATCAGGATATTTTTGATTCGATGCATAAAATATAGGGGGTTGGAATGCAGACAAAAGAGATTTTAGAAACAATAAAAATGATTGATGAGGAATGTCTGGATATTCGTACCATCACTATGGGCATTTCTTTGCTGGACTGTATTGATCCAGATATCCAAAAATCCTGTCAAAAGGTAGAGGAAAAAATTTGCCGTCTTGCAAAAGATTTAGTGAATGTTGGGAATGATATTTCTAAGACTTATGGAATTCCTGTAGTTAACAAGAGAATCAGCGTTACTCCTATTGCTATGTTAGTGGCTGCAAGTGGCGGAAATCCTGTTGAGTATGCTTTAACACTTGAAAAGTGTGCACAAAAACTGGGTGTTGACTTTATCGGTGGATACTCTGCTTTGGTACAAAAAGGATTTTCTCATGGGGACATGGAATTAATTGAATCAATTCCTGAAGCTTTGGCAAGGACACAGCATGTATGTGCTTCTGTTAATATTGGCTCTACTAAAGCGGGTATTAACATGGATGCTGTTGCCAAAATGGGAGAGATTGTAAAAGAATGCTCTCAATGGACTAAAGAGGATAATTGTTTAGGCGCTGCTAAATTAGTTGTTTTCTGTAATGCACCTGAAGATAATCCTTTTATGGCGGGTGCTTTTCATGGTGTAGGGGAAGCAGATTGTGTTATTAATGTTGGGGTTTCTGGTCCTGGAGTAGTTCGTGCTACTTTAGCAAAAGCAGATAAAACGTTAAAAATGGATGAATTAGCAGATTTGATTAAACGTACAGCTTTTAAAATCACTCGTATGGGACAATTAGTAGGAACAGTTGCCTCTGAAAAGCTTGGCGTTCCTTTTGGAATTGTTGATTTATCATTAGCACCAACTCCTGCTATAGGAGATAGTGTTGCCTATATTTTAGAAGAAATGGGATTAGAAACATGTGGAGCTTATGGAACAACCGCATGTTTAGCTATGCTGAATGATGCCGTAAAAAAAGGTGGCGTTATGGCTACAAGCCATGTCGGTGGTTTGTCAGGTGCTTTTATCCCTGTTAGTGAAGATGCAGGTATGATCCACGCAACTCAGGCAGGTGTATTATGCCTTGAAAAATTAGAAGCTATGACAGCTGTTTGTTCGGTTGGCTTGGATATGATTATTATTCCTGGTGATACGTCAGCTAGCGTGATTTCTGGAATCATAGCGGATGAAGCTGCTATTGGAATGGTGAATTCTAAAACAACAGCGGTTCGTGTAATCCCTGCTATTGGAAAAAATGTAGGAGATACCTTGGATTTTGGCGGATTGCTTGGCTATGGTCCTGTTATTCCAATTAATCAAACTGCAAATGATGTTATGATTGCTCGTGGTGGACGTATTCCAGCTCCAATTCAGGCATTAAAGAATTAGAGGGAAGATTATGCATACTTTTTTACCAGCTAATATATTAATTCCAAATGTGAATTCGATGGAGAAATGGTCGGTTATCGCTTGCGACCAGTATACATCTGAAGAATCTTATTGGAATAGAGTGAAAACAAATGTAAAGGATTCTCCTTCTTCTCTAAACGTGATTTTGCCAGAAATTTATTTGGATGAAAAAGATATTCGGATTCCGATGATTAACGATACGATGGAAGAATATTTAGAAAAAAAATTATTTAAAGAGTATAAAAACTCTTTTGTTTATGTAGAGAGAACTTTATTGAATGGGTCTATTCGTAAAGGAATTGTAGGAATGGTTGATTTGGAGCAATATGATTACACGCCAGATTCTGTTTCAAATATTCGTGCCTCGGAAAAAACTGTGTTGGAAAGGATTCCACCTCGAAAAGAAATTCGTAAGGATGCTCCAATAGAATTACCTCATATTTTATTGTTATGTGATGATGACAAAAAAGAGCTAATTGAATCTGTTGAAAAAATCAAATCTACTTTACCTGTTTTATATGATTTTAACTTAATGGAACAAGGTGGACATATTAAAGGGTGGCTTCTTCAAGGGGATGCAGTTGCGAATTTTCAAAGGCGATTAGAAGAATACGATAAAGAAGCAGACCGTCGATACCAGGATTTAGATGCTTTGGCTATTTTGTATGCGACAGGTGATGGAAACCATTCACTTGCTACGGCAAAAGCTTGTTATGAAGATTTAAAGAAATCTTTATCAGAACAGGAAGCACTTGAACATCCATCTCGTTATGCTTTAGTAGAGTTGGAAAATATTCACGATGATTCTTTAAAGTTTGAACCGATTCATCGAATTATCAAAAAAACAGATGTAGAAAAATTGTTGAAATCTTTTCAAACAATGTGTGCTCATACGACTGGAAATCCTATTCAATGGGTAACTAAAGATGAGATGGGGACAATTTATCTTGATGATTCAAAAGGACAAATGCCTGTGGCTATTCTACAAAATTTTTTAGATGCATATCTAAGTACAAATAAAGGAGAAATTGACTATATTCACGGCGATGATTCTTTAAAAGAATTAGCAAATGAATCAGATGCCATTGGCTTTTTACTTCCTTCTATGAATAAGAGTGATCTATTTAGAGGGATAATTGCGGATGGTGTTCTTCCTAGAAAAACTTTCTCTATGGGACATGCTCAGGAAAAACGCTATTATTTAGAAGCAAGAAGAATCAAGTGATTTGTCAAAAGAATTATATTCGTGATAAACTAAGAATATGAAAAAAATAGGAATTTTTTTGTTGCTTTTCTGTTTAATGGGATGTGTTCGCGTAGGAACTACAACAGAAGAATCTGACACAACGGAAGTGGAAGAAGCACAAACGAATATTGTAAATTGTACCAATGAAGCCAATCAACAATATACATTCTTTGCTCATGATGATGAAATTTATTCTATGCAGGAAATTTTTTATATGAGCTATGAAGAAGTTGGTGTGAGTGAAGATATGAATATGGATGAGATGAAAACAAACATCAATAATAAATTATCTGAACGATATTCTGATGTACCTGGACTGAGCGTTGTGGCTGATGAGATAGCGGATGGTCAAGTTAAAATTATCGTGATGATAGATTTTGATGTGGCCGATAATGATCAGCTTGTTGAGCTAGGATTGTTGCAAGAAGGAGAAGTTCAAAGCCAGTATGTTTCTTTGAAAAAGACGAGAGAATCTTATACTAGCAACGGCTTTGCATGTGCTGTACAATAAGCGGATTTTCCGCTTTTTTCTATTTTGAGGGGGAATAAAGTTATGAGATATTATATTGCGGATTGTCATTTTTTTCATAAATCATTATTGGATAAGATGGATTGCCGTGGATTTAATGATGTTGAAGATATGAATGAATACATGATTCAACAGTGGAATTCAAGAGTAAATAAAAATGATGAGGTCATCATTCTTGGAGATTTGTCGTGGGGAACTTATCAGCAAACGCTTGAGATAATTCAACAATTAAAAGGGAAAAAATTTATGATTAAAGGAAATCATGATCGTTTCTTATCAGATAAAAATTTTGATTCTTCTTTATTTGGGTGGATAAAAGATTATGCTGAATTAAGCGATAATAAACGGAAAGTTGTTTTATCTCATTATCCTATAGCGTGTTACAATGGCCAATATCGAAGAGATGAATTTGGAAATCCAAAAACTTTTATGTTGCATGGACATATACATAACACACAGGATCAAATATATTTAGATGCCTTTCAAGATTTTTTGTGCAAACAAAAACATATTGCGATTGGTGGTGGGCAAGAAAACGTTCCATGTCAATATATCAATTGTTTTTGTATGTATTCAAACTATATACCATTAACTTTAGACGAATGGATTGAAGTAGATAAAAAAAGAAGAGAAAAAATCAAGGAAAATGTTATAATGTTATAAAATTGGGAGAACAATATGGCAAATTTGCAATATGGAAAAGGATATCCTGCCTTATATCAACAAATAAAGGATATTTATAAAAATAAAATTCTTTCTGAGCAAATAAAACTAGGAGAACGAATACCCGGAGAGTTGGAGATTCAAAAAGAGTTTGATGTTTCTCGAATAACAGCTCGTCAAGCAATTTTGGAATTGGAAAAAGAAGGGATGGTTAAAAGAGGTCGCGGAAAAGGGACATTTGTCATTTGGCAAAAAGGAATTGAAGAAGAACTATCCCATATCATGAGTTTTACAGAAGAAATGAAATCTCGCGGTCGAGTTCCAGGAACATTATCATTGATGGTAGAAAAAAAGATTGTTGATGAAGAAATATCAAAAGAATTTGACATTCCTATTGGACAAGAAATGTTTTGCATAAAAAGAGTTAGAACAGCTGATCAAATAAGACTTGTCTATTTTGTATCCTATTTCCCATTATCAACTCGTCTTCCTCTTGATACTAGTGAATATAAAGAATCAATTTATGAAATGTTAGACTATAGTGGAACGGGAATGCCAGTAAAAATAGAAGAAAAGATTTCGGCTAAACTTCCAAATAAAGAAATTTGCGATGCTCTTAATATTTCTGCTGTACAGCCAATTCTACTAAGAGAAAGAGTCTCTTATAATGATAAAGGAGAATTGATTGAGTATACTCATTGCTACTACAGAGGTGACTTGTATAAATACACAATTTCAACAGACAAAAAATAAGATTGAAAAATCTTGTTTTTTTTTATAAAACTATTGACTCGAATGGAGGTATTTGGTAATATAAATGAGCGCTCGCGAGGAGCGGGAG